>Ga0224501_10000110_pt1 | contig 82837 bp, 64 predicted proteins | sample SF_Oct11_sed_USG_4_FD_169105 | JGI IMG/M metagenome (GOLD analysis project Ga0224501, IMG submission 169105) | Sediment microbial communities from San Francisco Bay, California, United States - SF_Oct11_sed_USGS_8_1 | ecosystem: Environmental > Aquatic > Marine > Sediment | place: USA...
GGGTCCGAAGGGTGTTTCGGGATCGCCACCGAGATCGAGGTGCGCCTCCTCCCCCTTCCCGAAGACGTGCGCACCCTGCTCGGGATCTTCGACACGGTGGCGGACGCGGGAAAGGCGGTCACCGACATCATCGCCCTGGGATTGTTGCCTGCCGCGCTGGAGATCATGGACGGGGGGAGTATCCAGGCGGTGGAGGCCAGCGTGTACGCCGCCGGATATCCGACCGAAGCCGGGGCGGCGCTCGTGGTGGAGTTCGACGGAACCGCCGAAGGACTCGACGCCGACGCGGCCAGGGCCGAGCGATGCTGTCTCGATGCCGGCGCCCTCGAGGTGCGGCGGGCGAACGATCCGGCGCAGCGGGCCGCGCTCTGGCAGGGCCGGAAGAAGGCCTTCGGTGCCATGGGTCGAATCGCGCCCGACCTTCTGGTACAGGACGCCACGGTTCCGCGGACCCGGCTACCCGAGGTCCTGGCACGCATCGCCGACATCGGGTCGCGGCACGGGCTGAGGGTGGGGAACGTCTTCCACGCCGGTGACGGGAATCTCCATCCGAAGATCCTCTTCGACCGGCGCAACGAAGGGGACGTCGCCCGGGTGGAGGAGGCCTCCCGTGAGATCATGGAGGCCTGCGTGGCGGTCGGGGGCACCATCACGGGCGAGCACGGGGTCGGACTGGACAAGCGCAAGTTCATGCGCCTGGTCTACGGTCCCGGAGAGCTGGCGACGATGGCGGGGGTGAAGGCGGCCTTCGACCCCGAGGGACGCATGAATCCGGGGAAGGTGCTCCCCGACCCGGAGCCTGTCCCATGAAGGGCGGGTCGGAGCGCGCGGTGGCGGTACCCGAGTCGGTGGCCGACGTGGTCGACCATCTCGCGGAGGCCGAGCGCCGAGGCGATCGGGTGTGGCCGGGAGGCCTCGGTACCCGGGAGCCGGCTCCCGAAGGGGCGCGCGCGCTGTCGACGAGGGCTCTCGACGGGGTGGTGGAGTACGAGGCTGCCGATCTCACCTTCACGGCCCAGGCGGGCACACCCGTGGCCGACATCGTGGAGATCCTGGCGGAACGGAATCAATGGCTCCCCTTCGACCCGGTTGGGTGGCCGGACGGGACCCTTGGCGGGCTGGTGGCGTCGGGCGTGTCGGGCCCCCTCTCCATGAGCTACGGAATGGTGAGGGACCACGTGCTCGGCCTGTCGGTGGTGACGGGAGACGGGAGGGTTCTCCGTCTGGGTGGCAAGGTGGTCAAGAACGTGGCCGGGTTCGATCTGGTGAAGCTTCTGGTGGGAAGCCGGGGAACCCTCGGCGTGATCACTTCCGCCACCCTCAGGGTGTTTCCCCGGCCGGACGTGGATCGGGTGCTGCAGGCGCGCGCAACCGATGCGCGAGCACTCCTTCTGGCGGGGAGGGCCGTGGCGACGGGGCCGGTCATGGCCGCGTCCGTGGTCCTCTCCGGAGAGGGGGGTGGAGAGGCGGCTCTGTCCGTCCGCCTCCACGGCTCGGGAGCCACCGTGGATGCCGACGAGAGGACGGTCCGGCGAGTGGTGGCCGGCGCCTTCGGAGGGGAAGTGGTCATCCATCCGGGGTCGACGTTACAGGCTCGGACGGATGGAGGGGGGGCTTCGGGAGGAATGCCGAGGACGCGTGCCCGGGTGTACGCGTTGCCCACCAGGGCCCGGGAGATCCTGGACCTGATCGGTTCCGTTGCGGCCGGGGGAGTGTCGTGGGTGGTGGACCTTCAACGAGGGGAGTGGCATGTGAGCATGACCCCGGACGAGCAGGTATTTTCCGCGATGGCGAGGGGAGCCGCCCGGCTCGGCGCGTCCGTGTCCGTGGAGGGCACGAGCCGTACCCACGGACCCATCGAAGATCGGATTCGCCGGGTGTTCGATCCCCGGGGGCTCTTCGGACGAGGGGGCGAAGATGTCCAGACGTAGGCCGCCCGGGGGTGGCGGCGGTGCGCACAGGGACGCGTCCGTCGAGGTCCACAGCCCCCTCGACGGGGCCGTGCTCGGTACCGTTCCGCTTCGTGGTCCGGATGAGGTTTCCGCCGCCGTGAGGAGGGCCCGGGCGGCTCAGCCGGCCTGGGCGTGCATGACCCCCCGGGAACGGTCCCGGATCCTACGGCGTTGGGCCGCGATCATGGTGGACCGGCAGGACCAGATTGCCGGATTGATCCGCGGCGAGACGGGCAAACCCGAAGGAGAGGCGTTGACCGAGTTGGTGGTCAGCGTGGACCTCATCCACTTCTACGCGAACGAAGCGAGACGGCACCTCCGTCCGCGCCGGGTCGGTACCGGTTGGCTTCTCTGGAAGCGGGCTTGGGTCGAGAGGGTTCCGGTGGGGGTGGTGGGCGCCATCACTCCGTGGAACTACCCGCTCATCATCGTCGTGGATGCCGTCGCCGCCTCCGTTGCCGCGGGGAACGCCGTGGTTCTCAAGCCGTCCGAGTTCACCCCGTTGACCGCGCTCCTGCTTCGCGACGTGATGGTGGAGGCGGGCTTTCCCGAGGACCTGGTGGCGGTGGTGACGGGAGACGGTCAGGCTGGTGAGGCATTGGTCGGTGGTGGCGTCGACCATGTGCTCTTCACGGGGAGCACCGCGACGGGGAGGAAGGTGCTACAGACGGCGGTCTCGTCGTTGACCCCCGTGACACTCGAGCTGGGCGGCAAGGACGTCGCCATGGTACTCGCCGACGCCGATCTGGAACGGAGCGCCCGCGGGGTGGTGTTCGGGGCGATGTTCAACGCCGGGCAGACATGCCTGTCGGTGGAGCGTGCATTGGTCGAGCGGTCCGTGTTCGACGGATTCGTGGAGCGCGTGGTGGAGTTGACGAGCGGTCTTTCGGTGGGAACCGGGCCGAATTCCGACGTCGGCCCCATGGTGACCGGACAGCAGGTCTACAAGGTGGAGGAGCAGATCGAAGACGCGGTCCGGAGAGGTGCGAAGGTACGGTGCGGTGGCACCCGCCACCCGGACAACGCCCGGATCTTCCTTCCCACCGTGGTCGTCGACGTGAACGCTGGAATGACGGTGGTTTCGGAAGAGACCTTCGGGCCGGTCCTGGCCATCCTTCCCGTCGACGACGAAGATCACGCCGTGCGGGTCGCCAACGAGTTGGGATACGGACTCTTCGCCAGCGTGTGGACCGGCGACCGGGCCCGCGGATTGGACGTGGGGCGCCGGCTGGAGGTGGGCGGCTTCTCGGTGAACGACGTCCTGAGCCACTATGCGGTTCCCGGACTTCCCGTGGGCGGCGTCAAGATGAGCGGCTTCGGCCGGCGCCGAGGAACGTACTCCCTGGATCAGCTCACCCATCCGAGGACGGTATTGGTCGATCGTATCGGTCTGCGAAGCGAGCCGTGGTGGTTTCCCTATTCCGCCGGCGGTACTCGGCTCTTTCGGGCGCTCCTCCACTGGCGGGGGTATCGAGGCATGCGGGGACTCTTCCGGGCGGCCCGCTCGTTCCTCGGCGGGCAGGCCCACCGCCGGTGATGAACGCGACCGCGCTGGCGACGGCTCTGGACGAGCAGCGGGAGGGTCTCCTCCCGTGCGTCCACTGCGGCTTCTGTCTCTCCGCCTGCCCCACGTACAAACGGCTGGGTGACGAGGCCGACTCCCCTCGCGGCCGGCTCCACCTCATGGGTGCCGTGGTCGAGGGTAGGCTCTCTCCCGCCTCCGAGGCGTTCCGGACCCACATCGATCGCTGCCTGGGGTGCAGGGCCTGCGAGCCCGTATGTCCGTCGGGTGTCCAGTACGGGAGCCTCCTGGAATTGGCCCGCGACGTGGCGGCGCGCCATCGCCGGCCCTCGTTTCTCACCAGGGCGCTCCTGGGGGTGTTCGCCAACCCGTTCTTCAGGCGACCCACGCTGATGAAGGGCCGCGTGGCGCGTGCTCTGGGCCTCGATCGGTTTCTGGTGGCGATCCTCCCGGGGAGGGGGGTCCTGGGGAGTGCGAGGTTGGGGCTGGCCATGCTGGCGGCTTCGGCGCCGTGGAAGGGGTTGAGGAAGTGGGGTGGGGGCGACACGCCTCCGCCGGCGCCTCCGGTTCCGCGCAGGAACGTCACCGTCGCCCTCCTCGACGGGTGCGTCCAGGACGGCCTGTATCGGCGGGTGAACGACGCGACCCGGCGGGTGCTCGAAGCCAACGGCTTCACGGTGGTGAAGGTGGCGGGCCAGGGATGCTGTGGCGCCCTCCATGCCCATGCGGGGAGCCTGGACGGAGCGCGTGCCCTCGCGCGCCGGAACGTCGACCGTTTCCTGACGGACGGGGTGGACCTGGTGGTGGTGAACGCCGCCGGGTGCGGGGCGGCCATGAAGGAATATCGCCACCTGCTCCAACACGATCCCGGGTATCGCGAGAGGGCCGGAGACCTGGCGGCCCGGGTCCGGGACGCCACCGAGGTCCTGGCGGAGGTCGGACCCCGTGAGGGCGCGGCGATGTCCGGGTCGGTGGCGTACGATCACCCCTGTCACCTTCTCCATGCGCAGCGGGTGGAGCGTGAGCCCCTCCGGGTGCTCGCCGCCATCCCGGGGCTCGAGGTCCGCGTCGTGGCCGACGCCGACGAGTGTTGCGGGGGGGCCGGCATCTATGGGATCACCCACCCGGAGTTGGGAGCCGCCATCGGAGGCGACAAGGTGGCATCGGTCCGAGAGAGTGGGTGCGAGGTGGTGTCCACGCCCAATCCGGGTTGTATGATGCAGATCGGCGGCGGGCTCCGGTTGGCCGGCGAGCCTCTTCCCGTGCTCCATCCGCTGGAGCTCCTGGACGAGAGCTATCGGCGGGCCGGGTACTACGACATCGCATCAGAGGATTGAGGTTGGATTCGGAACAGCTTGCCGCGCGCGGGAAGGCCGTGCACGCCGCCGCGCGCGAATACAGGGACGAGTTGGTGGACTACGTCTGCCGTCTGGCCCGTGTCGAGTCGCCCTCGGACGACCCCACCACCCAGGCGCCGGTTCAGGAGATTCTGACCCGGGCGCTCGGCGAGTTGGGATACCGCGTGCGGAAGGTCGGGGGTGGGGCGTCGGGCGGGCACCTCTTCGCGGCCCCTGCCCTGCGCCCGAAGGGACGGCCCGCGCAGCTTCTCATGGGGCACTCGGATACCGTATGGCCGGTCGGAACCCTGGCCCGGATGCCCGTGGAGGTTCGCGACGGCCGTCTGCGGGGCCCGGGGGTCTTCGACATGAAGGCGGGCCTGACCCAGATGATCTTCGCCCTGCGCATCCTCCGGGACCTGGAGCTGGATCCCCCCGCGACGCCGGTCCTCTTCATCAACTCGGACGAGGAGCTGGGGAGCCCCGACTCCCGGCGGCGGGTGGAGTTGGTGGCTCGGCACGTGTGCAGGGCCTTCGTGATCGAGCCCTCCCTGGGTCCCGATGGGCATCTCAAGACCGCGCGGAAGGGCGTGGGCAACTTCGCCGTGACGGTGCGGGGAAAGGCCGCCCACGCCGGCCTGGACCCGCGCGGGGGTGCGTCCGCCATCCTGGAGATGGCGCACGTGATCCGGTACCTCCACGGGCTCACCGACCACGAGGCCGGGATCACCGTCAACGTGGGGGTGGTGGGCGGCGGGCTGCGCCCCAACGTGATCGCGCCCGAGGCCCATGCGCAGGTGGACGTACGCGTGCTCACCCTGGACGACGCCCGGAAGATCGAGGCCACCATCCGGGCCATGGAGCCCGGCACGCCGGGTACGTCGCTGGAGATCGAGGGCGGCTTCACCGCCCCCCCGCTGGAACGGACTCCCCGGAACCGGGCGCTCTGGCAGGCGGCCCGCGAAGCGGGTTCACGGGTGGGAATCACGTTGCAGGAGGCCGTGGCGGGTGGCGGTTCCGACGGGAACACCACCAGCCTCTTCACGGCCACCCTGGACGGTCTCGGGGCGGCGGGAGACGGCGCCCACGCGGCCCACGAGTTCCTGTACGTGGACTCGTTGGTGGAACGCACGGCCCTGCTGGCGGAACTGCTCATGGTTCCCGTGCCTGCCCCGGGTGAGGAGGGCGCGGGATGACCTCTCCGGACGAGTACACGATCCGCCGTTTCGTCACCATCGAAGAGTACCGCGAGTGCGTGGATCTCCAGGAGGAGACGTGGGGGAAGGGCTTCTCCGAGCGGGTTCCGCCGGCCATCCTGAAGGTCACCCAGCGCCTGGGTGGTGTCTCCGCGGGGGCGTACGACGCTGAGGGGCGCCTGGTGGGCTTCGTCTTCGGGTTGACCGGCGTGGAGCACGGTCGTGTGGTCCACTGGTCGGACATGCTCGCGGTGCGCCCCGAGGCGCGGGACCGGGGGCTCGGCGCCCGGCTCAAGGCCTATCAGCGCGACGAGTTGATCCGGGACGGCGTGGACGTCATGTACTGGACCTTCGACCCGCTCCAGGCGCGCAACGCCTACCTGAACTTCTCCAAGCTGGGGATCGTGGTCCGGGAGTATGCCCGCGACATGTACGGCCAGACCGACTCGCCGCTGCACCGCGGGATCGGCACCGACCGTTTCGTGGCGCTCTGGCTCATGACGTCCGACCGCGTGGTGCGACGGCTCTCCGGAGAGGAGCGGGGACCCTCCTGGGAGTCGGCGGCGGCGGTGCCGTGGGCGCTGGAAGCGAAGCCGGGGAGTGGCCCGCCGTTGCCCGGGGAACTCCACGACGACCTGGACGCTCCCGCGGTGCGGGTGGCCGTGCCGGCGGACATCGGCACCATCATGGACCGGGACCCCGCGCTGGCGCTGGCCTGGCGGGAAGCGACCCGGGCGGCGTTGACGGCCTACATGGACCGAGGCCACGAAGTCCGCGAGCTTCTTCGCGGCGATGAAGTCTGTGCCTACCTCCTGCAGGGAGACGAGAGAGCGTGAAGATCGAACGTGCGGTGCTCCGCGAGATTCCCCTCCGGCTGCGTGAGCGTTTCGAGATCAGCAGCGGGAGCATGCAGGATCGCCGGATCCTCCTCCTGACCATGGAGGGCGAGGGCGTGGAGGCGTGGAGCGAGTGCGTGGCCGCCGAGTCGCCGTCGTACTCCTATGAGACGACCGACACCGCGTGGCACATCCTCACCGAGTTCATCCTTCCGCACATCGTGGGGAGGAAGGCCGACGGCCCCACGGACGTCCTTTCTCCGGTGGACTGGATCCGCGGGCACGGGATGGCCAAGGCGGCCGTGGAGATGGGGGCCTGGGACATGGCCGCCCGCATGGACGGAGTGTCGCTGGCCGAGAAGATCGGCGGTTCGCGCCGCCCGGTCCCCGTGGGAGTGAGCATCGGGATCCAGCACACGGACGAGGAGCTTCACGAGAAGGTGGCCGGCTACGTGGCCGAGGGCTACAAGCGGATCAAGATCAAGATCAAGCCGGGGCGTGACGTGGCCATGCTGGCCGGGCTGAGGGAGGCGTTCCCCGACGTTCCCTTCATGGCCGACGCCAACTCGGCGTACACCCTGGCCGACGCTCCGCGGCTGAAGGAACTCGACGCGTTGAAGCTCATGATGATCGAGCAACCGCTGCGCTACGACGACTTCCTGGAGCACGCGCGCCTGCAGGAGCGGATCGAGACGCCGGTGTGCCTGGACGAATCGGTGAAGTCCGAGGGCGATCTGGCCCTGGCCCTGGAGCTGGGGAGCTGCCGGATCGTCAACATCAAGCCCGGACGGGTGGGCGGCTTCGCCACGTCCAGGAACATCCACGACGTCATGCAGGCTCACGGCCTTCCCGTGTGGTGCGGAGGGATGCTCGAGTCCGGGATCGGACGGGCCCACAACGTCGCGCTGGCCACGCTCCCCAACTTCGTCCTCCCCGGGGACATCTCCGCCAGCCGACGATACTGGGCGCAGGACGTGGTCGACCCGGAGTTCGAGGTGGTGGACGGGACGCTGGCGGTGCCCGACGGGCCGGGGATCGGTGTGGAGCCCGACCGGGAGCGCATCGAGGCGCTGACCGTGCGGAGCGCGGTGTTCGGATAGGCACGGCCTCAGGCCGCGTGCACGGCGGCGGAGAGAGGGCGGACACAGGAGGGGCAGAAGCGCCATCCGCGCTCGACGCGTTCTCCGCAGGTGCAGTGGCGTCCTCGCGGCCTCCCACACCCCGGGCAGGCCGCCGCCCCGGCGGGCACTCCCGCACCGCAGTGCGCGCAGGTGCTCACCGCGTTGGCAGAACCCTTGAGGATCCGCGTGATCTCGTGGGGTGAGGTGGCGTTCTGCGCCACGGCGCGGCGGGCGTCGTCTGCCAGGGTGCCCATCCCGGCTTCCCTGGCGAGCCGGCGGATGCGCGCGGTGGTTCCGCCCCGGGCGATCTCGTCGCGCAGCGCGTCGGTGGTGGCCAACACCTGGTAGACCCCGGTGCGGCCCTTGTGTCCGTCACCGCACAGCTCGCATCCGCGACCCATGCACCGGGTGCAGAGGCGCCGTACCAGACGTTGCGCGATGATCCCCGTCAGGCCACCCGCCACCAGGAACGGCGGCACCCCCATGTCCAGGAGCCGCGTGATGGCGCCGGGCGCATCCGTGGTATGGAGGGTGGAGAGGACCAGGTGCCCCGTCACCGCCGCCGCCATGGCGATCTCGGCCGTCTCGCGGTCCCGGATCTCTCCGACCATGACCACGTCCGGATCCTGGCGGAGGACGGCGCGCAGCGCGTCGGCGAAGGAGAGGCCCGCGCGGGTGTCCACCTGGATCTGGCTGACTCCTTCCAGGGCATACTCCACCGGGTCCTCCAGCGTGACCACGTTCTGGCTCGTGCGGTCCAGCTCGGACAGGAGGGCGAAGAGCGTGGTGGTCTTTCCGCTTCCCGTGGGCCCCGTGACGAGGATCACCCCTTCTCCCGCGGCGGCCATGTCGCGGATGCGCGTCGTGTCTTCCGCCGACAGTCCCAGGTCTCCCAGGTTCTTCGGTCCGCTCCCCGGGTCCAGGATCCTCACCACCGCCTTCTCCCCGCCGGTGACGGGTACCGTGGACACCCTGAGGTTGAGCGAGCGCTCCCGGTGGGTCCGTCGCATGGCGCCGTCCTGCGCCCTTCGCCGCACGGAGATGTCCATCCCCGCCATCACCTTGATGCGGGACAACACTGCCCGCCGCACGCCCGAGGGGAGGTCCATGGCCCGGCGGAGCACCCCGTCCACGCGGTAGCGCACCTGGACGTCGGACCCCGTCTCCTCCACGTGGATGTCGCTGGCACCCTCCTCGATGGCCTGGTCCAGGATGCGGTCCACGATGCGCACCACCGGGGCGGAGCGGGTGGCGCGCTCCAGCTCGTCCGGGGGAGCCGCGCCGCGGCGCTTGAGCTCCGTGGGGAGCTGGGCCACCAGGTCGGTCATGTCTCCGGCGAACAGGGTGTCCACGGCCTCCGCGTGGGCGGTGGCCGTCACCACCACCGGCTCCACGCGCCGACCGGTCTGGAACTGGACGTCGTCCAGGGTGGAGATGTCCAGGGGATCCACCATGGCCAGGCGCACCGAGCGGGGCGTGGCGAGGAGGGGGAGCACCGCGCGTCCCCGGACCAGCTTTTCCTCAACGAGCTGGTGGGCGTCGCCCCGGATCTCCAGGGGCCCGGGAAGGAAGGAGAGTCCGAGTTGGCCCGCCAGGGCCGCACCCACCTGCTCTTCCGAACAGGCGCCCATGGCGACCAGGCACCGCCCCAGGCGTTCCCCGCGGGCGTGTTGGGATCCCAGAGCCTCGTCGAGGACCTCGGGAGTGACCGCTCCGGCGTCGAGGAGGAGCTGGCCGATGACCTTTCTTCGCGCACCCATGCAGGAGGGTAGGCGTGCCGGCGGGACCGGAGGATGGCCTGATGGGCCGGCTACACCGCTCCGGCCAGATGCGCGAGGATGGCGGGGGCCACCCGGGTGAGATCCCGTGCGTCCCCGAGGATCGCTCCCGCCCCCGGACCCACGGCCAATCCGAGGGCCGGGTTCAGGGTGTGGCCGGCGCCTACGTCCTCCACGTTCCCGTGGTCGCTGGCGATGACCAGGGTGGTGTCTCCGTCCAGGTGCTCCAGGAGACCACCCAGGAAGCGGTCCACGCGTTCCAGGGCGGACCGCGCCCTCACCGGACTCTGCGTGTGCCCCGCCGTGTCCGTGTCGTAGTGGGCGAAGAGGGTCAGCTGCGCGGTTGCGGCGATGCGGGCCAGGTTCGCGCCGGCAGCCTCTTCCGTGACGCGGGGGAGCCCCGCATCGAGGTGTTCGATCCAGCGGTCGTTCACGATCTCACTGGCGACCGCTTCGCCGGCGCGGAGGGCGTCCTCGTGGCGCACCATGGTGCCCGCGGAATGGGCGGCCAGGGGCGCCGCGGCCGCGCGCCGGGCGGCCCGGCGTTGGGGCCACGCGGCCGGGTAGGCGTTGGCGAACGCGGCGGTCCGTCCCTGGTTCTGGACGGAAGCGAGAAGGTTGGCGCGCTCCACCAGGGGTCTGAGAGCGGAGGGGGTCCAGGGGCCGAAGTGGCGGCCGTATTCCCGGGGTGCGTTGGTCCCGGTCAGGAGGGCGGCCTGTCCCGTCCCGCTCTGGGGGACGCCCTCCACGCCCAGCGTGGCGTCGAGGGGAGCGGTACGCGCGGCTCCGTGCTCCAGGACCGGAGTGCGGAGCGTGGGCACGGCACCGCCGAGAAGGCTCCGCAGCACGGGGAGGCGCGCCGTGAGGAACGGATTGACGTGGGGGTCGTCACCGCCGATCCCCACGCCGTCCAGGAAGAGGAGTAGGACGCCCCGGCGGGGCACGGCTACTCGGCCGGGCGGAGATCCGTGGTGATCTGGACCTGGATGTGACCCATGTCCGCACGGTCACGGATGGCGTCGCGGATGCGTGGCTCGAGCTTCTGGTAGGCCAGCCGCACCCCCTCGCGCAACTCGGTCCTCAAGACCTTGAGCGCGTTCACGTCGGGACGGCTCGTCTTGGTGGTCTTCTTCGCTTCGACCAGGTTCGCGGGGCGGATCTCGAAGGGCGACATGGCCACGTCGTCCGGACGATCATGGTCCAGATAGTGGATCGACAGGCTCACGTCTCCCCGGGCGTGATGATGATGGATGTCGCCCACGGCCTGGAATCGGCTGGCGAGCTTACCCAACTCGGCCCTCTGCGCGGCGGTGGTGTATGCCCGCTCCACCGCCTGGAAGATCCGCCGCGCCCGCTCGGGGTTGGTCGCGTCGAGATCGGGGATGTCCGTGTCCAACTCCCGACCCACGGCCTGTCGGTCGACGCTGAAACGAGCACTTTCGGCGGCCCGATTTCTCGCGCGGTCGATGGATTCGAGGATGCGGTCAGGGTTGGTCCGAAAGCTCATCAGGGCATCCCGGGGAAGAAGCTGAGTCAACCTCCCCGCGGGGGCGCGACCCCCACGGGGAGCACTTGACGATACCAAGTGATGATGATTCGGCCAAGGGTGTCACCGGACACCGGGCACGTCCGCCGGCTCCCGGTCCCACCACCAGAGCGGGGGGGCGTCCCTGCGGCGCGGCCACGTTTCCGCCAGCGTGCCACCATCATACAGACGCCCGTTCATCATGACCCGGTCGATGCTGTTGGTATGGCGGAGGTCCTCCAGCGGGTTCCCGTCCAGGATCACGAGGTCGGCCAGCTTTCCCACCTCGATGGACCCCACGTCACCGTCGAGCCCGATGGCCTGGGCGCCGAAGAGGGTGGCCACGCGAAGGGCGTCGTGATTCGAGAGACCCCCGGAAGCGAGCGACCAGAGCTCCCAGTGGTACCCCAGCCCCTGGAGCTGTCCGTGGCTTCCCACGCCCGCCCGCCCACCGGCGGCCACCAGGTCCGCCACGAAGCGCGCGTGATCCTGGAACACGTATTCCTCGTCGCGGAACCATCCGGCCGGACCCGGCGAGGGGCCACCACCGCGCCGGCGGGTGGCCACGTCCACGTCGGAGTGGGGGATGAAGCGTCGTAGCTTCCCGTCGTCGTGCGGATTCTCGTGGGTGTAGTAGTAGTTCTCGCCCCAAGGTCCGCCGTACGAGACCAGGAGGGTGGGGGTGTAGACCCGTCCCGTGGCGACGAAGAGCTGCACGACGTCGTCGAAGACCGGATAGATGGGGAGGGAGTGCTCCAGCCCCGGGTATCCGTCGATGGTCTCGGTGAGGTTCTGCTTGATGTTCAACGACCCCTCGGTCGTGGGCATGAGCTGGAATTCGCGGGCCGCCTCGATGATCCATTGGCGCTGCTGACGGTTCCCCGCCACGTACATCTTGATTGTCTTGGTGTCGAAGTACCGGGCATATCGCCGCAGGATGTCGCGGGCGTGGTCCAGGCTCCGGATGTTCTCCTGCCAGAAGACTCCGGGGCCGGTGGAGTAGATGCGCGGGCCGAGGATCTCGCCCGTGCGCACGAGGTCTTCGTAGGTGAGGACGTCGGTGGTGGCGGTCTGCGGATCACGGGTGGTGGTCACCCCGTAGGCCAGGTTCGCCATGTAGATCCATTGGTCCGGGCGGTGCAGGTCCCAGGCGGGCCACATATGGGAGTGCGTATCCACGAATCCGGGGACGATGGTCCGCCCCGCCATGTCGATGATCTCCGCGCCCTCCGGGATGGTCACGCTCCCCTGCGCGCCCACGGCCTCGATGCGGTTGTCGCGGACCACCACGTCGCCCCGCTCGATCACCTCGTCGCCCTTCATCGTGACCACCCGGGCGCCGCGGAGAACGGCGACGCCGCGGGGGATGTCCCGGGGGGCCGCGATGACCACGCGGACTTCGGTGGGGGAGTATTCGTCGGCACCCGCCGCCGTGGCCGAGTCCGCCTTCTCCCCCTCTCCTTCGGAGGCTGCGGTCACGCTGTCGTCGTACGCGGCGGCGGCGTCGAGATCGTATACGAAGTGGGCGTTCCCCAGTGACCAGTGGACCCGCCGCCCGTTCGCGCTCCAGGCCGGGAACTCTCCTCCCATGTCGGTGAGCTTGCGGGCCGGGAACTGCGCCTTGTCCGGATCGGAGACGGAGATGGTGGGGGCGTCGCCTCCGAGGCGCGGCACCGTGACCGCGTAGATCTGCCGGTTCACCACCGCGAGGGCCTGGTCGCCCCGGGGGGCCATGAGGATCACCGACGCGTTCATCGCCTGGGTGGATCCCGCGGGGGTCTCGCCGCGCACCTTCACGTGGGCCTTCTGGTCCGTCCCGTCCCAGCGGATGGACACCAGTCCGTCACTCCCGGAAAAGAGGAAGATGCGCTCGGGATCCTGGGTGAAGTGGGGTGAGCCGCGTCCGTCGAGGGGGGCGATCACCGTGGGGTTCCCACCGTCGGCGGGAATCCACACCAACTCCCGGGTGGCGCCGGCGGCGCCTCTCGGTCCGGTGTTCTCGTCGAAGTCGTGGGCGGGCCCCTGGATCGCCACGATGCGCGTCCCGTCCGGGGCCCACGACGGCGTCACGTACACGTTTCCGGACGACGGCGTCAGCCGCACCGTCCGCCCGTCGCGGACACGGACCTTGGTGAGGGTTCCGTGGCCGTCCTTCCAGGTGGCCACCGCCACCCAGGCGCCGTCCGGAGACCAGGTGGGGAAGGCCACCGTGGCGCCCTCTTCGAGATCCGCGGCCAGCTCTCGCGGGCCGGACCCGTCCGCGTTTGCGACCCACAGACGGTCCAGCGCGGTGAAGGCGATCCTCGCCCCGTCCGGGGACGGTACCGCGTCTCGGATCTGCCGCACCGTGAAGGTGGGCGTGTCCTCGATGGGGTAGTCGAAATCCACCTCGGCCCCCAGCTCCAACTCGGCCCTCACGCGGAAGGGGATCTCCACGGCGTCGCCGCCTTCCACCGGGATCCGCCAGAGCTTCCCGCCGTAGGAGGCCACCAGGGAGGCGCCATCGGGGGTGAAGGACATCCCCGGGAGGACGTCCAGCGCGCCCCGGGACTCCTGGTCGTCGCGCTGGACCGGGTAGGCGAGCCACTGCTCACGTCCCGTCTCCAGGTTGCGAATCACCAGGCCGGTGTGCTCGTCGTGGCGCGTGCCGTACACGAGCCGCCGGCCGTCGGGAGAGAGCGTCGGGCGGAATCCTCCTCCGTACCGGGAGCTCCGTTCGTACGAGTGTCCGGTGTCCCGGTCGTACACCGCGAGCTGGTACATGGGAAGCTGGGCGTTGTAATCCCAGTCCCGAGCGCCGGTGCGCCGCGCGAACCAGACGTACCGGCCGTCCGGACCGAAGGCGGCGCCCACCGTCTTCCGCTCGTTCTCGCCGCGGAACAGCTTCGCGCCCGACCCGCCCTCGGTATGGAAGATCTGGAGGACGGGGAGGTGGCTCCCCCGGAAGTCGCCCATGGACGCCACGACGTACTCGCCGTCGGGGGTCCACTCCGGAGACTCGGCGCGGTTCGACTTCCCCTTCGATACCTGCACGGTGTCGGTTCCGTCCAGCGAGAGGATCCAGATGTTCTGGCCGCCGTCCCGATCGGAGGTGAAGGCCACCCGTGATCCGTCGGGAGAGAAGCGGGGCTGGGCGTCGAACGCCATCCCCCGCGTGAGCCGGGTCGCGTCGCCTCCGGAGATGGGAAGGGTGTAGAGGTCGCCGAGGTAGTCGAACACCAAGGTGTTTCCGTCGGGGCTCACGTCCACGGACATCCAGGTGCCCTCCGTGAGATCCAGCGAGAGCGACCGGTTCTCCGCCCACCCTTCCAGGGGGAGGGGCTGCTTGCTCCGGTCCTTCGGCTTTTCCTGTGTCGGTGCCGTTTCCTGGTATCCGCTGGCGGGGGCCGGGGCTACCGTCGCGGCCACCAGCAGGCTGCACATCACGTTCGAAAGGACTCTCGTTCGGAACATCGTATCCACTCCCACCAGGGGTTCGTCACGCGCGGGAGCGCGCCCGGCGAATATCCGCGCCCTCCCCGGATGGCGAAAGTCCACACGCACAGGCTCGCTGAAGGATCCGCGAGGGGATATCGTATCCTCGGACGATCGGTACGCCTCCTTCCTGCTCATCAAGTTCCCCACGGACCTGGAGCACGACGCAGATGGATACGCCCACCCCGGAATCCCGACTCCCCGCCCTTCCCGTCCGATTCCTTCAGGTCTTCGTGTCGCCGGGACGACTCACCGAGTCCCTGGCCCTCAACCCGGCGTGGGCCGCGGCTCTGGTGGCGGGAGCCGTCCTCATGGTGGCCCAGACCATCCTGATTCCCGCCGAGGTCTGGGAGACGGTGTTCCGGGAGGCGGCGCTCCAGCGGGGCAACGAGATCCCCGAAGGGTTCTCGATGAACGGGAACACGATGCGCCTGATCGGGACCATCAGTGGCGGGATCATGTACTTCATCATGGCCCTCCTGTTTTCAGGCATCGTGACGGGGATCTTCGTCTTCCTCATGGGAGACGAGGGACGCTTCAAGCAGTACCTGGCCATGTACGCCCATGCCCTCCTGATTCCGGGTGTGGTGGGGCTCCTCCTGGTTCCTCTGCGCATCGCACAGGCGGACCCACGCATCACGCTGAACCTGGGCACCTTCCTCTTCTTTCTCCCCGATGGGTTCCTTCTCCGCTGGGCGACGATGATGGATCTCACCCAGATATGGGCCTGGGTGGTCGTGGCGGTGGGCGCGAACGCCATCGCTCCGCAGCGGGGAGTCACCGGCGCAGCGGTGGTATTGATCGGCGTCGGGGCGGCCTTCGCCATGCTCCTGGCCGTTCTGCAACCGGGCGGATAGCTCCCTCCGGGCGATCCGCGGGGGAAGGAGCGGTCGGCCGGGAACTGGCCCGATCCGGCCGGCGCTGTACATTCCGCGGTCATGGTCAGAGCTCTAACACTCGGAGTCGCCCTGGCGGCGGCCGCATTCCACCTCTACGCGGCGGGGGTGGCGCCATTCACCGCGCTCGTCCAGCGCCCGGTACACCTCGGCCTCATGGCCGTGCTGGGTTTCCTGGGTGTGGGGATCGCGCGGGCCGACTCTGGAGATGGAGAGGCCTCCGAAGAGGAGTCGCACGCGGCCGTCGTCGCGCCTCCGACGCGGGCGTCGTGGCTCTCGTGGCTTCTCGTGATCCTGACGGTGGCCGTGTGCGCGTATCTGGTCACCGAGAACCAGGAGCTGGTTCAACGGTCGGGGTCTCCCACGCCGGTGGATCTGGTGGCCGGAGCCCTGGCCATTCTCCTGGTGATGGAGTTGGCGCGCCGGGCCACGGGGTGGGGGTTGGTCGTGGTGTGTGTCATGGCGCTGGCCTACGCGATGGCCGGTCCGTACCTCCCCGGATTCCTCGCCCACCGGGGATACGGCCCCACCCGTCTTGTCGAGCACCTCTACCTCTCCACCGAGGGAATCTGGGGTGTTCCGCTCGGCGTGTCGGCCGATTTCGTGTACCTCTTCGTCCTCTTCGGCGCCGTCCTGGAGATGGCGGGAGGAGGCGCCCTCCTCATCGCGTTGGCGAATCGGGTGGCCGGCAACACCCGGGGCGGCGCCGCGAAGACCGCGGCCGTGGCCAGCGCTTTCATGGGATCGCTCTCCGGGAGCGCCGTGGCCAACGTGGTGACCACGGGCACCTTCACCATTCCCATGATGAAGCGGGCCGGGTTCAAGCCCTTCTTCGCCGCGGCCATCGAGGCGGCGGCGAGCACCGGCGGCCAGCTCATGCCTCCCATCATGGGCGCGGGTGCGTTCATCCTGGCCACCTGGACCAACATCCCGTACGTGACGGTCGCGGCCACGGCGGTGATCCCGGCGCTCCTGTACTACGTGGCGCTCCTGGCCGCCATCCACTTCCGGGCGGGTCGGATGGGGATGGCTCCCACCGGGACGGGAGAGAAGGAGCCGGTGCGCGATCGGCTCCATCTCCTGTTCCCGCTGGTGGTGATCGTGCTCCTCCTGGGCGCGGGGCGGTCACCCATGCGCGCCGCGTTCTGGGGAGTCGCGTCGGCGTTGTTCATGGCGTTGCTCCGTCCGTCCACGCGTCCCGATGGAGCCGGTGTGGCAAGGATCGTGGAGGCGGCGGGGCGTGGTGCGGTCCAGGTCGCGGCGGCGTGCGCGGCCGCGGGGATCGTGGTGGGCGTGGCCTCCCTCACCGGGATCGGACTGCGCATGTCCGAGCTCATCATCACGTTGTCGCAGGGGCACCTCCTCATCGCGCTCCTTCTCACCGGGGCGGGATCCATCGTGCTGGGGATGGGCCTTCCCACGACGGCGGCGTACGTGGTCCTCGCCGCCCTGGGTGCGCCGGCGCTGGTGAACCTGGGTGTGCCCCTGCTCGCCGCACACCTCTTCATCTTCTACTTCGGGTGCATCTCCAACGTGACTCCGCCGGTGTCGCTGGCGGCGTTCGCGGCGGCGGGGATCGCGGGGTCGCCTCCCGTGAAGACGGCCTTCGCGGCGGCCGTCCTGGCCGGCGCGGGGTTCCTGGTTCCCTTCATGTTCGTGTACGGGCCTCCCCTTCTTCTCCAGGGCTCGCCGGGCGCCATCGTGTTGGCGGTGGTCACCGCGGTGGGTGGGGTGACGATGCTGGCGGCCGCGGCCATGGGATTCGGGCGGAGGGTGCTCTTCCCGTGGGAGCGCGTCATATTGGGGGTCGGCTCGCTGGCCCTGGTGTTCCCGGGTATCGTCACCGACGGGATCGGGCTGGTGGCATTGGCTGTGGTGTTCCTCCGTCGCTGAGGCGAGCGGAGTTCACCGGGAGACTCATCGTAGCAGGGAGATGCCGAGAGTGAGGACTGTCCATCTGCTGACCACGGCGCTGGCCGCGGCGTCCCTCCTGGCGTGCCAGGGAAACGGTGGACAGCGGTTCCTGTCCGTCGGTACCGGCGGCACGGGGGGTGTCTACTATCCCCTGGGGGGCGCCATCGCCAGCCGCCTCTCCGTGCGCGACTCCCTCCGTCAGTACACCGCCGAGGTGACCGGCGGCTCGGTTGAGAACGTGAACCGGATCCTGGCGGGCCAGATCGACATGGGGTTTTCTCTGTCCGTGACGGCGTACGAGGCGTTCCACGGAGGTGAGGGCTTCGGTACGCCGGCCGAGAACCTTCGCATCGTGGCTCCCCTCTACTCCAACCTGACACACGTCCTGGTGCCGGCTTCCTCTCCCGTCCGCGACCTGTCGGAACTCCGGGGGATGCGGGTGTCGGTGGGATCTGCCGGGAGCGGCACGGAGCAGATCTCCAGGCAACTCCTCGAGGTGCATGGGCTCACCTACGACGACGTCGAGCCGCAGTACCTGTCTTTTTCCGAGTCCACGGCGGCGCTCAGGGACGGCGCGGTGGGCGCGGCCATATTCTCCGTGGGGGTTCCCGCGGCCGCCGTGCTGGAGGCGACGACTTCGGGGAACGTGCGAATGATCGGGGTGACGCCCGAACGTACGGCGGAGTTGCGGGAGCGCTACCCGTATTATTCCGCGGGTATGATCCCCGCGGGGTCGTATCCCGGCGTGGACGAGGCGCTACCCACGGTGGGGATGATGAACTGGATGGTGGCCGACGAAGCCCTCGATGACGACGTCGTGGAGCTTCTCCTGAACATTCTGGACGAAGACCGTGTCTCTCTTGGGCAGGTCCACGACATGGCGAAGCAGATCGACTTGCGCCAGCTGGATGAAGCGCCCATTCCGCTCCATCCCGCAGCGGAGGAATTCGTTTCGCGGAGGTAGGGGAGGGCCGGGAGGCCCCGGACACGGAGAGGTTCGCGGTGCGGTTCAAGTTGGTGAACGCAGGAATGCTGGCGTGCGTGGCGGCGGTCCTAGGACTCCCCACGGCCGGGGTGGCGCAGGACGACGATGGGTCTTCTCGTGTACGGAGAGAGCCTCCGGACCCGTGGACGCTCGTGCGTCCGGACGGGCGGGCCGTGCGGCGTGGGAGCCCCATCGAACTGGACGGATCCCTGGACGACGAGGCATGGGAGGCCGCGCCCGTCATGTCACAGTTCGTCCAGCGTGAGCCGGTGGAGGGGAGCGCGGCGGTGGAGGACACCCACGTGCGCGTCCTCTTCGACGACGAAGCCATCTGGATCGGCCTCCGCATGTACGACTCCGATCCCACCTCCATTGCCCGGCAACTGTATCGGCGGGACGAGCAGGGCCAGGCCGACTTCGTGGAGGTGGCGTTCGACCCCAACCTGGACCGGCGTACGGCGTATCTCTTCGGCGTGAGCGCCGCCAACGTCCAGATCGACGAGTACCTCTTCGGCGACAAGGACGAGGACCGGGCGTGGGACGCCGTGTGGTCATCGGCGGTGACGGTGGACGACGAGGGTTGGACCGCCGAGCTACGCATTCCGCTCTCCCAGATCCGCTACGAGGCGTCGACCGAGCCCCAGACCTGGGGATTCAACGTCCATCGTTTCCGGGTACGGAGCGCCGAGCGGACCTTCCTCTCCCTCCTGTCCCGCCTGCGGCCGGGCACGGTGAGTCAGTTCGGGACGCTCGAAGGGATACGGGTCGACCGGGCGCCCCGGCGCGTGGAGGTACTCCCCTACACCCTGGCGAGCGTGCATGACGGACCCGCGGAAGCGGGGGATCCGTTCTTCGATGGATTCGCCACGGCGGGTCGGGTCGGTGTGGACGTGAGCTATGGGCTCGGGTCGGCCTTCACGCTGGACGCCACCATGAATCCCGACTTCGGGCAGGTCGAGGCGGACCCCGCCGTGATCAACCTGACCGCGTTCGAGACGTTCTTCCGAGAGCAGCGTCCCTTCTTCGTGGAGGATTCCAAGGTCTTCGACTTCGGGCTTTCCGGGGGGCGTAACCAGCTCTTCTACAGCCGCAGGATCGGCCGGTCTCCCCACGGGAGGTCACCCGGCGAGGCCGCATTTTCGCACGTGCCGGACAACGCGACCATCCTGGGTGCGGCCAAGGTGGCGGGACGCACGTCCGACGGTCTTTCGTTGGGGTTGCTGGCCGCCGTCACGGGCCGGGAACATGGCCAGGCGGTGCTCCCGGACGGATCCGAGATGGACGACTTCCTGGTGGAGCCGCGCGCGGAATTCGGTGTCCTGAGCCTCCAGCAGGACCTGAACGGCGGAGCGTCGCAGATCAGCGGGATGGCCACGGCCATGCGGCGCGACCTCCCGGCGGACGGATCGTTCGACTACCTGGCGTCGTCGGCGTTCAACGGGGGCGTGCGGTTCGAACACCAGTGGAACGACCGCGAGTGGGCGCTCTGGGGATTCCTGGCCGGAAGCCATGTGCGGGGTGATCCCGCGGCGATCACCCGGATCCAGTACGCCAGCAACCACTACTTCCAGCGTCCCGACGCCACGCGGTACTCGGTGGACGGGACCGCCACGTCCATGAGCGGGATGGAGTGGAGGCTCCAGTTCGAGCGGCGTTCCGGTCGGCACTGGACCGGGGCCCTGTGGGCGGCCGAGGTCACCAAGGGCTTCGAGATCAACGACGTGGGATACTCGCAGAGCTCCGAGCGCCTGGACGGGGGCGCGCGCATCGCCTACCGGGAGATCGTGCCGGGGAGCGTGTTCAGGAACTACAACGTCAGCCTTTCCACCTTCCACAACTGGAGCCACGAGGCGCTGGACGAGGTCTGGTCGGTCGACTCGTGGCAGCGGGCGCGGTTGAGGGGTAGCTACTCGCTCAACGCGCACGGGCAGTTCCTCAACTATTGGAACATCCGCTCCCAGGCGTCCTACTCGCCCCAGGCCATGAGCCGCTCCGCCACGCGCGGGGGACCCATGATGGTCGACCCGGCCTCCGCGACCGTCAGCGTCAACGTGGGCAGCGACCGCCGAGGCCAGGTCAGCTACGGAGCGGGTGTGGAGTTCTCCGACGACCGCCTGGGGAGGGGACGCCGCACGGAGTTGAACGGGAACGTCCACATCAGACCCACGAGCAGGGTGGAGGTCTCGGTGGAGCCACGGTTCGAGGTGCAGAAGAGCGGGGCGCAGTACGTCACGGCCAGCTCCGCGGCATCCTTCGATCCCACGTACGGTACCCGTTACCTGTTCGCCGACCTGGACAGGAAGACGGTGTCCATGGAGACACGGGTGAACTGGACCTTCTCGTCCAGCCTCTCCCTCCAGGTGTTCGCACAGCCACTCCTGTCGTCGGGCGAATACCTTTCCTACAAACAGTTGACGGCCCCCGAGACGTACGATTTCCACGCCTTCACGGAAGGAACGGCCCGGATGACCGGGACGGGGGTGGTGTGCACCTCCGGGGAGATGTGTCTGGCCGACGGCGACCGGTACGTCGACGTGAACGGCGACGGACTTCCGGACTTCTCGTTCTCGGACAGGGACTTCAACGTCCGCTCCCTCATCGGGAACATGGTGCTGCGGTGGGAATACCGGCCCGGTTCCACCATCTTCCTGGTGTGGCAGCGACAGCAGTCGGGAAGGGCGACGGTGGGTGATTTCGACCTCGGGCGCGACGTGGGGGCGCTCTTCGACCTGGAGCCCGACAATCGCTTCATCATCAAGGCGAACTACTGGCTGGGGTTGTGACCGATGAGCATGTTCGAGATCGTGGGCCTGGTGGTGATCGGGATCGGCTTTTTCGGCCTGATCATGTATGCTGCAGGGCATGCCCGCAGATCCAACGACGATTGACCCGGCCGCCGCGTCGCGGTGCCTTCGGAGAGATGTCCGTGACCGACCCCCTCGCGTGCCAGAGTGACGCCTTCGCCCTTCCCGACGACGTCCACTACCTGAACTGCGCCTACATGGGCCCCCTCCCCCGGGTCGCCGAGGCGGCGGGTGTGGCCGGGTTGGCGAAGAAGCGGGTGCCCACCGGGATTTCCCCGGAGGACTTCTTCAAGGAGGCCGACGTGTTGCGGGCGCTCTTCGCCCGCCTGGTGAACGCGCCGGACCCGGCGGCCATCGCCATCGGTCCGGGGGTTTCGTACGGGGTGGCCACGGCGGCGCGCAATCTTCCCCTCGGAGCCGGGCAGAACGTGGTGGTGACCCACGAGCAGTTCCCCGGCAACGTGCACGCCTGGCGGCGGAAGGCGACCGAGTCGGGGGCCGAGGTCCGCACCGTGGTCCCGCCCGACGGGGAAGGGCGCGGCGCGGCGTGGAACGAGCGGCTCCTGGAGGCCATCGACGCGCGCACCGGCATCGTGGCGGTGCCGCACGTCCACTGGACCGACGGGACGCTCTTCGACCTCTCCGCGGTGGGCCGGCGCTGCCGGGACGTGGGAGCGGCGCTCATCGTGGACGGGACGCAGTCGGTGGGCGCTCTGCCCTTCGACGTCGCCGAGGTCCAGCCGGATGCCCTCATCGTGGCGGCGTACAAGTGGTTGCTGGGTCCCTATTCGCTCTCGTTGAGCTACTTCTCCCCTCGCTTCGACGACGGAGTCCCCCTCGAGGAAACGTGGATCGGGAGGGAGGCGTCGGAAGAGTTCCAGCGGCTGGTGCAGTACCGGGACGGCTATCAGCCCGGCGCCGTCCGCTTCGACGTGGCCGAGCGGTCCAATTTCGCCCTTGTTCCCGTGGCGCTGGCGTCACTGGAGCTCCTGAATGGTTGGCGGCCCGAGCGGATCCAGGAATACTGCCGCGCCCTCACCTCGGAGCTGTTGCACGAAGCGGCCGCCCTGGGATTCGGCGTGGAAGCACCCGAGTGGCGCGGAAGCCATCTCTTCGGACTTCGCATGCCGGCGGGAGTGGACCTCGACGCTCTTCGCGACGCGCTCCAGCGGCGGAACGTGTACGCCTCCCTTCGCGGGTCCGCGCTGAGGCTCTCCCCCAACGTGTACAACACGCCGGAGAACGTCGCGGCACTCGTCGAAGTGTTGCGCGAGGCGGTGGCCTAGGCCGGCCGCCTTCCCGGACTCAGGATCCGAAGACCACCGACGGCGTGGTTCCGACCTCGATCCCGTGCTCCGCGAACCACCCCATACGTACCTCGAGGGCGAACATGGCAGGCGCCGCGCTGTCGTGGGGATCCACGGTCTGGGGCTCCATCTGCTGGATGTCGACGATGGTGAAGGCCGCGTCGAGATAGGCGATGTCCAGGGCGACGTAGGTGTCCTTCATCCAGAACGAGCGCAACTCCACCTCTTCGAACACGAAGAGCATCCCCGTGCCGTCGGGGACCGCCTCGCGGAACATGAGGCCCCGCTGGCGATCATCGGGCGTGCGTGCCACCTCCGCCACCACCGTGTCAGCGCCGAAGATGATCCACGCGGAGCCCCTCGGGGGGCGGGGAGCCACCTGGGACACGCCCGTGGCGGGAGTCGGCGTGGCCTCTCTATCCGCTCCGGACGCTTCGCCCTCCGCGGTGGAACACCCCGACAGGAGGGCCGCCAGGAGCGCCCCGATGAGGGTACGGGAAAACGGGAGGCCCGGTGCGGCGCTTCCCTTCGGACGATCGTGTCGGACCATGTAGAGACTCCCACTCGGGTGAAAACCCTGATAAGTTAGTCACCTTCCAATTGTTCCCAATATGCAGGAATCCGGTTCGATGGTAGATGAAGCCCTCCTGGAGGTCGTGGTGTGCCCGGAGACGAAGCAGCGGCTTCGTCCGGCGGGACCCGGGCTGCTGGCGGGGATGAACGAGTCCATCGTGGCCGGGACGGTGGTGAACGGAGGGGGGGTGACGGTCGCCCAGCCGGTGGCGGAGGCGCTGGTCCGGGAAGACGGCGAGGTGGTCTACCCGGTGCGGGACGGGATTCCGATCCTGCTCCTGGACGAAGCGATCCCGGTAGCGGACGGATGGAAGGCGTAGGCGGCGGGGATGGGGTCCGGAGTGGTATCCCGGACGCCGACGATGGAAAAATGGTTTGCGTGCGGCCCGATCATGGCGGTAGACTTGCGCCTCGTTGGTCCGCGTTCACGGTAGTCTCCAGGTGAGGATGATGGTACGAATTCGGATTGCCAGGATGCCGTTCGCGCTCCTGCTGGCCTCGGCCGTCGTTGCGTGCGGCGGAGAGCCTACCCAGGGCATCGCCAGGGGTGGACAGCTGTTCGACACCTGCGCCCCCTGCCATGGTACCGATGCCGGTGGCAACCAGCACCTCGGCGCGCCTGCCATCGCCGGGTTGCCGGCGTGGTACGTGAAGTCCCAGTTGGACAAGTTCCAGTCGGGCGCGCGGGGAATGCATCCGGCCGACACGGCCGGGATCCGCATGAAGTCCATGGCCCTCGCCCTCGACCTCGCGGGTGACGTGGAGTCGGTGGCGGAGTACGTGGCGTCCCTGCCCAGGGTGGCTCAGGCGGCCACGGTGGTCGGGAACGCCGACGCCGGTCGGGCGGCCTACGCGGTGTGCAGCGCGTGTCACGGGGTCCAGGGCAATGGAACCGAGGCGCTCGGGGCTCCCCCGCTCGCCGGGTTCAGCGACTGGTACCACGCGGTTCAGCTCGAGAAGTTCCGCGACGGCCTCCGCGGGACGTCTCCCCAGGACATCCAGGGGGCCACGATGCGACCCAACGCCCTGACGCTGTCGGACGAGGCCATCGCCGATCTGGTGGCCTACATCCAGACGCTCCAGTAGTTCGAGGACCCGACGATGACCGAAGAAGCAGTACGGAGCGGAAACGGCGGCGCCGAAGTATCGCCTCCCCTTTCCGACGATTTGAATCCTGCCATCATCGATGCGCACAAGACATTCATCATCACGCTGGTGAGCGCGGCACTGTTCATCGGCGCAGTGTTCATCTTCATCCTCTGATCGGGGCAGACGGACACCTATGATCGAGAGAATGGTTCTCCAGGCATCCTCGTACGCGGCCAGCGTCGACGGATTGATCCTTCTCATCACCGTGCTGGTCGGCTTCTGGTTCCTGATGGCGGAAGGCGTGTTCTTCTGGCTGATCTTCAAGTTCAGGGAAAAGCCGGGTCGCAAGGCGATGTACATCACCGGTGAGAAGAAGTCGCACAAGAAGTGGATCTCCATTCCCCACGGGCTGGTGCTGGTGTGCGACGTGTTCATCATCATCGGGGCCGTGAAGGTCTGGTACAACGTGAAGCAGCACCTTCCCGAGCCCGACTACGAGGTCCGCGTCATCGGCCAGCAGTGGGCGTGGGTGTTCCAGACCCCGGGACCCGATGGAGTCCTGGATACCGACGACGACATCCAGACGGTGGACAAGCTCCACGTGGAGACCGACAAGACGTATCACTTCAAGCTGGAATCCAGGGACGTGATCCACAGCTTCTCGGTCCCGGTGTTCCGCCTGAAGCAGGACGCGGTCCCCGGGCGATCCATCACGGGGTGGTTTCATCCAACCAGGACCGGAACGTACGACATCCAGTGTGCGGAGATCTGTGGCATCGGCCACGGCGTGATGGCGGGGCAGATCGTGGTTCACGATGCTCCCGAATACGCGTCCTGGGTCTCCGATAACGCAGCCGCACAGTAGCCGAGAGGAAAGCACTGATGGCAGAGGCCGCCGCAGTCGGGGCTCACGAGCATCATCACGGGCCCCAGGGGATTCTCAAGTACATCTGGTCCACGGACCACAAGATCATCGCCATGCAGTACCTGTTCACGGGTATGTTCATGGCGGTCATCGGTGGGTTCATGGCGTACGTCTTCCGGATGCAACTCGCCTTCCCGGGGCTCCCCGTCCCGGGTTACGGGGTGGTGTCTCCGGGCGAGTACAACGCCCTGGTGACGAACCACGGGACGATCATGATCTTCTGGGTGGCGATGCCCGTGCTCATCGCCGCTTTCGGGAACTTCCTGATTCCGCTCATGATCGGAGCGGACGACATGGTCTTCCCCCGGATCAACCGGCTCTCGTATCAGGTGTTCCTGATCAGCGCCATCCTGATCCTGGTCTCGCTCTTCGTGGAGGGCGGGGGCTTCGGTGGAGCGTGGACGGCGTATCCACCCCTCTCCTCGGTGTCCGACTACAATCTCACCAAGCTCGGGTCCAGTATCTGGCTCGTGGCGGTGGCGCTGGAGTTCGTGGCCTTCCTCCTGGGCGGTATCAACTTCATCGTGACGTTGATGAACGCCCGTGCGCCGGGGATGAAGGCGTACGACATCCCGGTGGTCGTGTGGATGATCGTCATCGCCAGCATCCTGTTCATGCTGTCGGTGGGACCGCTCATCGCCGGCGCGGTGATGCTCCTCTTCGACCAGACGCTCGGAACCGGCTTCTACGACCCGACCCGGGGCGGTGACCCCATCCTCTGGCAGCACCTCTTCTGGTTCTTCGGGCACCCGGAGGTGTACGTGGTGCTCCTGCCGGCCTTGGGGATCACGGCGGAGATCATCACCACGTTCTCCCGCAAGAAGCTCTTCGGGTACAAGATCGTGATCTTCACCGCGGTGGCCACCGGAGTGCTGAGCTTCTTCGTGTGGGCGCACCACCAGTTCATCGCGGGCATCGACCCCCGCATGGCGAACATCTTCACGGTGACCACGCTCCTGATCTCGGTCCCCATCGCCGAGCTCTGTTTCGTGTACATCGCCACGTTGTACGGTGGATCGATCCGGTTGACCACGCCCATGCTCTGGGCGCTGGCCTTCATCGGAGAGTTCCTCATCGGTGGTGTGACGGGGATCTTCCTGGGAGCCAGCGGCGCGGACATCTATTTCCACGACACGTATTTCGTGCTGGCCCACTTCCACTACACCTTCTTCCCCATCGCCATCATCGGGACCTTCGCGGCCTTCACGTACTGGTTCCCGAAGATGTTCGGGAAGATGATGAACGACACGCTGGGCAAGATCCATTTCTGGGGCACCATCATCCCCTTCAACTTCATCTTCATCCCGCTCTTCGTTCTGGGACTCGGCGGCCAGCACCGCCGCATCTACAACTACCAGAACTTCCCGGAGCTGGCGGAGATGCAGCCGCTGCGGGTGCTCGCCACGGGTGCGCTCATCGTCATGCTCGTGTTCCAGTTCGTGTTCTTCTGGAACATGTTCAAGAGCTGGCGGTCGGGTGAGAAGGCGGGGAAGAACCCCTGGAAGGCCAACACCCTGGAGTGGACGACGGATTCGCCGCCGCCCCACGGGAACTGGCCGGCCGATGACATGCCCAAGGTGTACCGGGGTCCCTATGAGTACAGCGTTCCGGGCCGGGACGACGATTACTGGCCCCAGAACATTCCTGGTTGAGGGTTGAGCTCGTGAAGCCAATTGCCACCACACGCAGCGCAACGGGAATCCCCACCGGCCGTCTGGCCATCTGGTGGGTCCTGGCGTCCGAGGTCGTGATCTTCGGAGGTCTCCTGGCCTCCTACCTCATGCACCGTCTCGGGCACCCCGAGTGGGCGAACGCCGCTGCCAACACGAATACATGGATCGGAGCGTTCAACACGCTGGTCCTTCTCTCTTCCAGCTTCACCGCGGTGCTGGCGCACAACGCCGCCGAGATGGGTGACGGGAAGAAGGCGGCTCGCTATCTGGTGTTCACCATCGTGGGGGCCCTGATCTTCCTCCTGGTGAAGTCGTTCGAGTGGTACACCGAGATCCGCCACGGATATACCATCACCGCCAACGGATTCTGGAGCTTCTACTACACCGCGGCGGGACTCCACGCGGCGCACGTGATCGCCGGAGCCATCATCATGGGGTTCATCGCCAAGGACGCGGCGAAGGGGAAGGAGCTCCAACGGGTGGAGCTCATCGGGATCTACTGGCACTTCGTCGACGTGGTCTGGATCTTCCTCTTCCCGCTCCTCTACATCGCCAAGTAGGTGAAACATGGCCGGGCACGATCATACAGCTAAGTACAGGAAGATCTACTTCACGCTCCTCGCCCTCCTGGTGGTGAGCGTGGCGGGTCCGTTCCTCGAGATCTTCTGGGTTACGCTCATCACCGCCTTCGGGATCGCCCTGGTCAAGGCGAACATGGTGATCCAGAACTTCATGCATCTGCGTGAGGAACGACGCATCATGAAGTGGATGCTGGCGACTTCCGTCATCCTCATGTTCCTCTTCTTCGCCGGCGTCGCGCCCGACGTCATGAAGCACCGGGGAACCAACTGGGTGAATGTGGCCGCCGAGGCCGCGGTCGAGCGCGGGATCCCGGCGCCGTACGCGGCCGAGGGCGAACACGGCGAAGCCGCCGCCGAGCATGAGCCGGCCGCCGAACACGAGGCGGTACCGGTGGAGGCCGCTCCCGCCGAGGTCGCGCAGGCCTTCGATCCGGCCGCGGTATATGCCACGGCGTGCTCGCTCTGTCACGGCAGCGCGGGGATGGGTGACGGCCCCGGTGGGGCGGCCTTCGATCCCCCTCCGGCCGACTTCACCGATCCCGCCTTCTGGGCCGAGCGGACCGACGAGCTGGTCTTCACCGCCATCAAGGGTGGTGGTGGTGCGGTGGGCCGCTCTCCCCTGATGCCGCCATGGGGCGGGTCGTACAGTGACGACGAGATTCGCGCGCTGGTGGAGTACATCAAGGGATTCTCGCAGTAGGCAGGAGGTCACGGTGTCAACGGACGCCGCAGTGATGCAGTTCGAGGTCAGGCCCGAGCCCGGTCCCGGGAAGAAGCTTCTCCCGGACGGGGTGATGGGGATGGTGATCTTCGTGTTCACGGAGGTCATGCTCTTCGCGGGCCTGATTTCCGCACACACCATCGTCCGCTCCCGGGCCGCAGGAGAGATGTGGCCGCCGTACGGCCAGCCCCGGCTCCCTCTGGAGGAGACGGCCATCAACACCGCCGCCCTCCTCCTCAGCGCCGTGGTGATCTTCTTCGCTCAGCGGGCCTTCCGACGTGGCGTGGGATCGGCCCGCTGGACGTTCCTGGCCAGCATCGTCCTGGGGATCTTCTTCGTGGCCTCCCAGGGGATGGAGTGGGCCGCGCTCCTGGGCGAGGGCCTCACGATGCAGTCGAGCGCGTACGGCGGGTTCTTCTATCTCATCGTGGGCACCCACGCCCTCCATGCGGTGGCGGCCATGCTGGGGATGGTCTGGGCCTGGCTCCGGATGTCGAAGGGGACCCTGACCCAGTCACAGTTCAGCACCGTCCAGGTATTCTGGTACTTCGTGGTGCTGGTATGGCCGGTGCTCTACTGGAAGGTCTACCTGTGAGGCGGGGCGTGTGGGTCGTGGCGCTGGCGCTGGTGGCGCTGGCGCTCCTCCCCGAGCCCGGGTTCGCGTGTCCGGTGTGCTTCGATCCCAACGACGAGCACCGGCAGGCCTTTCTCGCCACCGCGATCTTCATGACCGTACTGCCTCTGGGGATGGTGGGCGGCGTGGGGATATGGTTGCGAAAGAGGCTTCGCAGACTCGATGACGAGGAAGCTCCTCCCGAGCCTCCTGCGAACGACCCTTCCTGAGGCTCCGACCTCGCCGTGTGCCCCGCTCCGCCGCGCGAACCTCAGGGTGGTGACGAGGAAGGGGCACACCTCGCCCGCACCCGCAGTCCCCGCCTGACCTCTTCCCGGGGCGACGTCCAGGAGAGCAGCCTCCGGCTGGTGGCCGCGTTGTGGGCGCTCACCGGTGCGGCCCTGGGCGTGTTGGTGGGGGTGGCCGCCATGGAGATGTGGGGGTGGTCCTCGTGGATCCTGTGGGTGGCGCCTCCGGCGGGGTGGGCCTTCGTCTATGGAGTGGCGTTGTTCATCACCGACTCCGCCGGCTCCGCGGGAAGCCTGCTCTACGCGCCCTCGGGACAGACCACGCCCCGGAAGCGGGAACACTCGCAGGCGGAGTCGCTGGTGGTGCGCGGCCGGTACATGGAGGCCATCGACGCCCTGGAGGTCGCGTTGGAGGAGGACCCCCGGGACACGGGGATCCATTTCCGCATCGCGCGGATCTATCGCGACCACCTGGGCCGCCCCGAAGATGCCGCGCGTTGGTTCCGTCGCGTCCGGAGCGAGGGGCACCTGACAGCGGCCGAGGATCTCGCGGCGCTGCGGGAGTACGCCGAACTGTGCATCCTGAAGCTCGCCGATCCCGGCCGGGTCGCCGCCGACCTGGCCCGGGCAGCCGAATCCCTGCAGGGCACGCCCGGCGGTGAATGGGCGGCGCGGGAGCTGGCACACGTGAAGCGGCTGCTCCACGGTGGAGAAGGAGACGGGTAGCGTGGCGGGTCGGAGGTGCACGACCCACCGGGAGGGTCAGCCCACGCTCTTCCGGGTCCGCTTCATGAAGTCCATCATGATGTACTGGCCCAGCGTCATGGTGTTGGTGAAGTAGGCCTTTCCACGGGAGATCTCGGCCACCTTCTGCACGAACTGCACCAGATAGGGGTCGCGGGCGAGCATGAAGGTGTTGATGAGGATCCCCGCCTTCCGGCATGCCGCCACCTCCTGGAACGTACGCTGGAGGATGCGCGCGTCGAGGCCGCCCGAATTCGTGTAGACGCGTCCGTCGGGGAGCGTGATGGCGCTGGGCTTTCCGTCCGTGATCATGATGATCTGCCGCATGTCCTGCTTCTGCGAGGCCAGGATGCGGCGCGCCACTTCCAGCCCTTCCGCGGTGTTGGTGTGGAAGGGGCCCACCTGGGCCTTGGTGAGCTGGGACAGCGGGATCTCCTCGGCCCGGTCGCCGAAGGTGACCACCCTGAGGGTGTCTCCGGGAAACTGGGTGCGCAGGAGGTGGGACAGAGCCAGTGCCACGCGCTTCGCCGGTGCGAAACGGTCTTCGCCGTAGAGCACCATGCTGTGGGAGACGTCCAGCATGAGCACCGTGGCGCACGAAGACCGATACTCGGCCTGGTGCACCATGAGGTCGCGGTAGTCCAGATTCAGCGGCACCTGGAGTCCCTCCCGCTCGATGGCCTTCTTGAGGGTGGCGGGGATGTCCAGATTCATGGTGTCGCCGAACTCGTACGGCTTCGACGCGGCCTCGGCCTCCACGCCGGTGGCCAGGTGGGGAGTGTCGTGAGACCCGAAGCTGGACTTGCCGATGGCGGCCAGGAGGTCCTTCAGCGCCCGGTATCCCAGGAAGTCCATCCCCTTCTGGGTCAGGTTGAACTGGACCTGCTGGGCGGCCTCGCGGGCCTCGTCGACGTTCCCCTCGCCGGTCACGTCGTAGGTGGCGCCGGGCACCTGGGGATTTCCCGTCTCGAGGTTGATGTACCCCTCGTCCACCATCCTCTGGATGAGGTCATCGAGGAGCTCCGCGATCCGGCGTTGGACCTCTTCGTCTCCGGCGCCCTCCCCGCGGAACTCCGCGAGCATCTCCTCCGTGAGCTGGTCGCTTTCGATGAGGGCGCGGAGCAGGGCGTTCTTCAGCGAGTCCACGGAGCTCACGTCGTCCACTCCGGACCACCCCCAGAAGGGGTGGAAGTTGGGCCCGCCGGCGAAGCCACCGTCCATGAGGAAGTCGGACAGGTGCTCCAGGAGCGACTCCAGGTTCAGTGCGTCGAGCCACCGGCCCTTGTACTTCGAATAGGTGGTGAAGCGCATGAAGCAATTCCGGTGAAGGGGGGTAGCCTCCCGCCATGGCCGACCCGACGCTGTCCCGACTCGATCCCGGCGACCTGCCCCCGAAGGTACTGGCGACGCTACGAGAATCTCTGCTCGCGCACTATGATCGCAGCGCGCGAGACCTTCCGTGGCGTCGCCTCACCGACCCGTACCCCGTCTGGGTATCGGAGGTGATGCTACAGCAGACCCGCGTCGAGACGGTAACCGACTACTACCGGCGATGGATGGCGCGGTTCCCGGACGTCGAGACGCTGGCCGACGCGGAGCTCGATGAAGTCCTCCTCCAGTGGCAGGGGTTGGGATACTACACCCGCGCCCGGAATCTCCACGGCGCGGCCCGGGTGATCCGGGAGCGGTTCGGTGGCGAGGTGCCCGGCACGGTGGACGAGCTCAGGTCCCTCCCGGGCGTGGGGGAGTACACGGCCGGAGCGGTGGCCAGCATCGCCTTCGGGCTCCCCGTGCCCGTGGTGGACGGGAACGTGAACCGGGTCCTGTGCCGCCTCGTGGACGTTCCCCGACTCACCCCGGCGAGGGCGCGGTCGTTGGCGAAGACCCTGGTCCACCAGGACCGTCCCGGAGACTGGAACCAGGCGGTGATGGAGTTGGGCGCCACCGTCTGCACGCCGCGGAGCCCCTCGTGCGACGTGTGTCCGGTGGCGTCGTGGTGCGGCGCCCGGGCGAGCGGGCGGCAGGGTGAGCATCCCGCTCCGGCCCGCCGTGCCAGGGTGGAGCCGCGCCTGTACGCGGTGATGGTCGCGGCCGACGCGGCGGGAAGCCTCCTCGTTCGGCGCCAGGACGACCCCGGGCTCCTCCAGGGTCTCTGGGCCTTTCCGGCCGTGGAGGTGGCCCACGCGTCCATCGTCGAGGAGAGCGCGGAGTGCCTGGCGGACCGGTGGGCCGAACCGGGAGTGTTCGTCCGTCGATCACGGCGTGCCCTCCGCCTTCCCCCGGTGCGACACCGTTTCACCCACATCGACGCCACCTACCACCCCGTCCTCGTCGAGGTGAGCCGGCCTTCCGGCCAGGATGCGAGGGGGGAGGACGTGCGCTGGATCGACCCGTGCGGTCCGGTGGGAGTAGCCATTCCGGTGGCGCAGCAGAAGATTGTGGCGGCGGCGCGCGCCGTCCTGGACGAACCCGACCCCCGAGAGGCGTGAGCCCAATGCGGATTGCCGACATGACGTGGATGCAGGTGGAGGAGTACCTGCTTGACGACGACCGATGCGTACTCCCCCTGGGGAGCACCGAGCAGCATGCCTATCTGAGCCTGGCGGTGGACGCCATCCTGGCCGAGAAGGTGGCCGGGGACGCCGCTGGGCCGGAGGGCGTCCCCGTGTTTCCGGTGCTCGCCTACGGCCTCACGCCCTACTTCATGGCGTATCCGGGGACGGTGACGATCAGCCCGGACACGTACGCGAGCCTCCTCGGAGACATCCTGGACAGCCTTCACGCCCACGGGTTCCGGAAGATCCTCATCGTGAACGGCCATGGCGGAAACGCCCAGGCCCGCCCCGCCGCGGAGTCGTGGAGCGACGCCCACCCCGGCACGAGCCTGCGCTGGCACGATTGGTGGAAGGCGCCCCGCACCATGGCGGCGGTACGGGAGATCGATGAGGATGCCTCCCACGCCTCCTGGATGGAGGGCTTCCCCTGGACCCGGGTGGAGACGGCGCGCCCCCCGGAGGGCCACAAGCCGGCGGTGGACCTCTCGGGCCGCGAGGACATGACGCCCGCCCGCTTCCGCGAGCGGCTGGGGGATGGATCGTTCGGCGGGTTCTACGAACGACCCGACGAGGATCTCCACCGCATCTGGGCGATCGCGGTGGAGGAGACCCGGGCCCTCCTGTCGGGAGGTTGGTGAACGTGAACGTGACCTTCGAAGGACGCACGGTCCTGGTGACCGGCGCGGGCCACGGATTCGGGCGCGCGATCGCGGGAGCCTTCGCGTTGCGCGGCGCCGACGTGCACGTGTGTGACGTCAATGCCGCGGGGCTGGAGGAAACCGCCGCGCTGGTGGGCGATCGATGCCACGCGTCGCTGGTGGACGTGACCGACCGGGCGGCGGTACACGACTGGACCGCCGGCGCTCTCGACGCGACGGGACGGATCGACGTCCTCGTGAACAACGCGGGCGGGGTGCTCGGGCAGGTGGGGCGCCCCCTCGAGGAGGTGTCCGAAGCGGAGTGGGAGGGAGTCGTGGCGGTGAACATGACCGGCGCGTTCTGGTGCGCCCAGGCGGTGGCGCCGCCCATGAAGGCGGCCGGGTACGGGAGGATCGTGAACATCTCCAGCGGAGCCGGCCTGGGCGTGAGTCTCACGGGGATCCAGGCATACGCTTCGGCGAAGGCCGGTCAGATCGGCCTCACCAGGCAGCTGGCCCACGAACTGGGCCCCTTCGGCATCACCGTGAACAACGTGGCCCCCGGGTTCGTCCGCTCCAACCCCACCACCGAACGGCAGTGGGAGTCGTACGGCGCAGAAGGGCAGCGCCGCCTACTCGACCGGATCTCCATGCGTCGCCTGGGGACTCCCGCGGACATCGCCCACGCCGTCCTCTTTCTGGCATCGGACTACGCCGGCTGGATCACCGGTCAGGTTCTCCCCGTGGACGGGGGGAAGTAGCCCCTCACTCCGACAGGGCGTACCAGTCCACCTTGCGGGTGAGGTACATGGTGGCGGCCAGCGCGGCGAAGAGTCCCAGCGACCCCGCCAGAAGGGCGTAGTCCTGTGCCTGGAGCAAGACGAAGAGGTAGCTGTAGAGGAGCGTCACGATCCCGCCCATGATGGCGCCCCGCCGGGGGGACCCCAGCACCGAGCGCATGTACCCCACCACGAGGCCCACGATGGCCATGGTGGCCAGCAGGTAGGCCGCGGTGAACCCGAGGTGCTCCGCCAGCGAGAGCTCCAGGAGATAGAAGATGCACATCGCGGCGCCCACGAGGAGGTACTGCACGGGGTGCACGCGTAGTCCGGCCAGCACCTCGAAGAGCCAGATGGAGACGAAGGTGAGCACCAGGAAGAGGAACTGGTACTTCACGCTGCGGTGCGACATCCGGTAGTGGTCCACGGGTGCCAGGAGGCGCACACCGAAGGCCGACGCCGAGATGGTGGCGTCGGGAACGCCCTGGGCGCTGGACCATTGTTGGGGATAGTTCCGTCCCAGGAACGGGACGTTCCAGAGGGCGGTGAACCCTTCCGCGGTGACCTCCCGCTCTTCGGGGAGCCACGTTCCCTCGAAGCTGGGGTCCGGCCAGTCACCTTCCAGGGTGACCCTCGTCTCGCTCCCGAAGGGCACCACGAAGACGCCTCCCGTGCCGTTCACCGAAACCGAGAGGTCGAACGCGACCTCGTCGGTGCGCGCGGCGCGACCGAGGGGGGCGTGGATCCCCTCACCGCTTCCCGGCCACCCCATTCCCGGAAGGAAGTCCACCGTGTGGCCGTTCCACTGCACGCTCACCTGCCGGGGGATCGCATCCGCGTCGGAGATCCCCATGGCCAGGACGGCGCGATCCCACATGATGGATCCGGGATCGATGTCCAGCGCCGCCACGTCCGGGCGTCTGAACACACCCTGGAAGTGGAGGTGCGTGCGAAACACCGGCACCTGGAAGATCCCGCGGTAGCGGGCCTCGCTGACCAGCGTGCCCGTCACGCCCAGCGTGTCGGCGAGGACGTGGATGTAGTGTATGGTGCTCTCCGTCCGGACCCTGCCGTCGCCGTGGGTGACCTCCTGCGTGGTCACGTAGGGGACCACCAGCCGGGGGCCCACGACGCGCTGCTCGTCGCCCCAGCTCTCCGCGATGGCCCGTGCCGCCTGGTCCCGGTTCCCTTCCCGCTCGCGGATGGTCGTCCGGATCATGGAGATGGGGATCTGGAGGAGGAGGATCAGGAAAGCGATGGCGGAGACGCGGAACAGCTGTGAGTGCTGCAGCGACCGTATCGTTGAGGAGGGAGAGGTCTCGCTCATGAAGTTGCCCGGTGGTGGGAAGTGAAACGTGCGGCGTGTTCACTCCCTCCCGGTCCGCAAATTCCGCGCCAGACGCGAAATCCCGGTGTGCGGCGGGCTCAGAGTTCGAGCCCGCCTCCCACGTCGAATCCCTTGAACCCCGACGGCCCCTCGTGGGGCATGCGCCGGTACCCGCCGCCCTGGCTACGGCTGATCTTCCGCTGGGCCACCAACGCCTCCAGCGCGAGTTCGCACGCCGCGGCGCGGTGGCCGTCGGACGCGGAGGCGGGGGCGAGACCCACCGTCTCCACCAGGCGAAGGAGCCCGGGGACGGTCTCGAACCCCTGTACGCACGCCACCGATGACGAGTCCTCTCCCACCTGGAGGGCGCCTCCCGTCTCGAAGTAGTCCACGATGTCGTCCACGTTGGCTCCTCCGGCTCGATCCACGAAGGTCTCGGCGGCGGCTCCCTGGATGAGCTCGCGGGCGATGCGGTCGGCGCCGCGAAGCTCGCCTTCGTACTCGAGCTCCATCTTCCCCGTGATGGCGGGGAGGGAGGCGTACAGGTCCGCGAGTCTCGGAACCACCATCTCCTCACCGTGGCGCAGGGCGCGGCGCTCCGCGTTGGAGATCACGGTCTCCATCAGGGTGATGGAGAGGCGCTGGCTGACGCCGGAACGGTGGTCGACCCGCTTGTCCTCCCGAGCCAGGAACGCCACGCGCTCCACGGTCTCCGCGACGATCTCGGGGATCTCCACGGGGATGTCGCCCCGGTCCGTCCACGCCTCGTGGGCGGTGATGGCCACGCCCGTCTCCAGCTCGAGAGGGTAGTGGGTGCGGATCTCGGCCCCGATGCGGTCCTTCAGGGGGGTGATGATCTTCCCCCGGGCCGTGTAGTCCTCGGGGTTGGCGGTGAAGACCATCATCAGGTTCAGCGCCAGCCGGATGGGGTAGCCCTTGATCTGGACGTCCCCCTCCTGGAGGATGTTGAAGAGCCCCACCTGGATCTTCCCCGCCAGGTCCGGAAGCTCGTTGATGGCGAAGATCCCGCGGTTGGCCCGGGGAAGAAGCCCGTAGTGGATGGTGAGCTCGTCGCCCAGGATGTGCCCACCCCGTGCCGCCTTGATGGGGTCCACGTCTCCGATCATGTCGGCGATGGTCACGTCGGGGGTCGCCAGCTTCTCCACGTAGCGATGGTCCCGGTCCACCCACGCCACGGGGGCGTCGTCCCCGTGCTCCTCGATGAGCCGGCGCCCGTACTTGGAGATGGGCGCCAGGGGGTCGTCGTTGATCTCGCTCCCGGCCAGGATGGGGATGGACTCGTCCAGGAGGGTGACGAGCTGGCGAAGGATACGGCTCTTCGCCTGCCCCCTGAGGCCCAGGAGGATGAAGTCGTGACGAGACAGCACCGCGTTCACGATCTGGGGCGTCACCGTCTCGTCGTACCCCTCGACTCCGGGGAAGAGCGTCTCTCCGGCGCGGAGCTTGCGCACGAGGTTCGCGCGCATCTCCTGTTTCACCGAGCGAGGGGCGTACCCGGAGGCGCGCAGCGCTCCGACGGTGGTGGGACGGACCTCCGACATGGACATCACTCCTCATCGACGGACGGAGGGGGCGGAACCGTGCGCCCGCCGCCCGGATTTGCTACCGTTCCTGTCTGGAAACCACGCATACCCGACGAGGGCGCCCGGGGGTCCGGGGGTCTTCGACTTCTCAGAACCGATCTCCATGACAAGTCACGACGTCGTCCGCGTAATCGTCGCCGTATACCTCATCGGCGCCCTGGCCGTCTTCTTCCGGCGTGTGGCCGACCGGGCCGCGTTCATCCGGGCGGGCAAGCCGGAGGACCGCACCGACCAGCTCGCGCGCCGCATCGGGATCTTCTTCACCGAGGTCCTCGGACAGACCAAGGTGCGCCGGCGTCTCACCGCCGGTTGGGCCCACGCCCTGATCTTCTGGGGATTCCTTGTGTTCGCCCTCTCCACCGTGAACCTCCTCTGGAGGCTCGGCGTCGGCGGTGAAGGGTTCCTCCACGGCGCCCTGGGGTGGTTTCCGCCCACCGTGGACGTCTTCGCGGGCCTGATCCTCCTGGGGATCGTGGTGCTGGCCATCCGCCGCTTCGTGATCCGTCCCGAGTACCTCACGTACCACAGCAACGAGAGCGCCGTGGTCCTGACCATCATCGGGGTCATCGCCCTCACCCACCTGGGCGAGCGCTACCTGGCCGGAGACGTCTCCGCCTACTTCGGATACGGGCACCTGGTGGTGGCCTTCTCCTTCCTGGCCTACGTCCCCACCTCGAAGCACTTCCACATCCTCGGGGCTCCCGTGAACGCGGTGCTCCAGCAGCTCGGCGACCACCAGAAGATGGACGCCATGGATCTCGAGGCGGAGCTCGACTTCGAAGCGGGTGAGTCGTACGGGTGGAACAAGCTGCGCGACTTCGCGTGGACCGACCGGCTGAACATCCTCACCTGCATCGAATGTGGACGATGCCAGGAGGCTTGCCCGGCCCACGCCACGGGGAAGCTCCTCAGCCCCCGCGACTTCATCATCGACCTGAAGTACCACGCCAAAGGGGTCACGCCTCCGGGGAATCAGGCCGCGGTGGCCCGGGCCGCCTTCGCGGGCTCCGGGGAGTCGCTGGAAGGGGTGGCGCTGGAAGACCAACCGCTGGTGGACCACGTCGTCGCCTCGCAGACGCTCTGGGAGTGCACCAGCTGCATGGCCTGCGTGAACGCGTGCCCGGTGGACATCGATCACCTCTCCATCCTCCTCAACCTGCGCCGCTACCAGGTGCTGGACGTGGGAGAGATCGAACCCGAATACCAGCGGGTGTTCACCAACATGGAGCGCTCCGGAGACCCGTGGGGGTATGGGGAGCACCGCAAGGCCGAGACGTTGGCGAAGCTCGGGGCGGGCGAGGCCGGCGGGCCCTCCCCCCGCGTCGCCCTTCCAGGAGAGGAGTTCGACGTCCTCTTCTGGGTGGGGTGCTGGGGGCTGTACGACGATCGCAGCGTGGAGACCACTCGCGCCACCCTCCGGGTTCTGGACCACTACGGGGTGGACTACCGGATCCTGGGTGACACCGAGGTCTGCTGCGGCGAGAACTACCGCCGCATGGGGAACGAACTCCAGTTCCAGATGAACGCGCAGACCAACATGGAGCTCTTCGGCAGCGTGGCCTTCGGTACGCTCATGGTGACCAACCCCCACTGCCACCAGGTGTTCGGGAAGGACTACAAGGACTTCGTCCCGGAGGACGCGCAGGGTGTTCTCCCCTTCCAGGTGCGGAGCGTCGAGGAGGTGGTGTGGGATCTCGTGCGCGAGCGCGGGCTTCCCGGGAAGGCGGACCTCGGACAGGTGGCCTATCACGACTCCTGCTTCTACGGGCGCTACAACGACCTCTTCGCGCCCCAGCGCGAGCTGGTGAAGGCGGGTGGAGCGGAGTTGGTGGAACTGGGAAGGAACAAGGACAACGGGTTCTGCTGCGGCGCCGGGGGCGGGAACTTCTGGCGCGAAGAGTCGGAGCCCCGTGTCTCGTGGAACCGGGCGGCCGAGGTCATGGAGTCGGGCGCACCCACGCTGGCCGTCTCCTGCCCCTTCTGCATGGCCATGCTCGAGGACGGGCTGAAGGCCCAGGAAGGCTTCGAGGCGAACCCGGTGAAGGTGCGCCACGTGGTGGAGTTGGTGGCGGACGCCATCCCCGCCCCTGCCGGAGTGGGCGCCGGGCCGACGCAGGCGGCGGACGTGCCGGGAGAGGACACCGGGGCGGACGTCGCGGACGACCCTCGCGGAGACGGCGCGACCGAGGCGGGGGGCAACACCTGGGAAGCGTGACGCACTCCCGGGAGGGCGGCCGATCGGTGGGACCCGTGGTGATCTGGGGCGCCGGCGCCATGGGTGGGTCCATCGGCGCGTGGCTCCACCGCGCCGGGGTTGAGGTCCTCTTCGTGGATGCCGACCGGGCCCACGTGGCGGCCATCCGGGAGCGCGGGCTGCGCATCACCGGGCCCGTGGACGAGTTCACCGTGCGGGCGCAGGCGGTGACGCCGGAGGAGTTGGCGGCGGGAGTGCCCGCCGGGGTGGTCCAGACGGGCGTGGCCGTGGAGGAGGAGCCGAGGGGTACACCCGGTCGCCCGGGCCCGGCGTGGCCACCCCCTCCCTTCCATGTCGTCCTCCTGGCCGTGAAGGCCCACCACACCCGCACGGCGGTGGAAGCCCTGGCGCCCCACCTGGCCGAAGACGGGTGCGTGGTCTCGGTGCAGAACGGACTCAACGAGCGGGTCATCGCCGAGGTGGTTGGCGAGTCCCGCACGATGGGGTGCTTCGTGAACTTCGGCGCCGACGTCATGGAGCCCGGCGTGGTGATGCGGGGGAACCGGGGCGCCGTGGTGGTGGGGGAGCTGGACGGCGCCGTGACGCCGCGCGTTCAGGGGATCCACGAGCTGTTGCGGGTCTTCGAGCCCGACGCCGTCCTCACGGACAACATCCACGGATTCCTGTGGGGGAAACTCGCCTACGGCGCCCTCCTGTTCGCCACCGCCCTCACCGACGCCTCCATCGCCGATGTGTTGGCGTCCACGCGGCATCGGCCGGTCCTGGTGGAGATGGGTCGGGAAGTGGTGCGGGCCACCCTGGCCAGGGGGATCCGGCCCGAGCCCTTCAACGGGTTCGACCCCCGGGCCTTCCACCCCGACGCCTCCGACCAGGTGGCGCACGCGAGCCTCGACGAACTCGTGGCCTTCAACCGCGGGTCGGCCAAGAGCCACAGCGGCGTCTGGCGCGACCTGGCGGTGCGGAAGCGGAAGACGGAGGTGGACGCCCAGATCGCTCCTATCGCGGAGCTCGCGGCCGCGACGGGGGTGGACACTCCCCTCGTCCGCAGGCTGGTGGAGCTGGTGCACGACGTGGAGGAGGGACGGCGGGCGCAGGGGTGGGAGACGCTGGACGCGCTGGGGGAATAGGGTGGAGCAAACCTACACTCGGCGCCGCCGGCATGGATGCTCGACGTCGCCCGGGACCCTGCCGAGCAGGTCGAAGATGCGGGGGCGGGAGCGCAACGACGTCGGTCGTCATCACACTCTCCGCCCCCGCCTCACATCATTCCTCGCAGGATCCGCGGTCTACTGCGTACCCCCTTGTGGCGCCTGGACTCTCCGCTGAAGGTCCGTGATGTCGCGCCGAAGGAGGGCGATGTCCTCCTCCGTTTCGACCAGATCCTTTTCGATCCGAGAGATGGAGTTCCCGAAGGACACGACCACGATGCCCAGGGCGCCCACCACGACCACCACCATGACGGCGAGAAGGACGAAGGTCATCGGTTTCCTCCCATGTTGCTGAGATCGAGAGAAAGGTCCCGGGCCGCCCTGATTCCGAGAAGCTCGATCAATTGCAGGGCGCCCGACCCCGCGACCTGGTCTCCGCCGCCCGTGACCACGGACGGAACCCAGGCCCCCTGGTACTGGGCGATGGCGGCGGCATAGGCCTTCTGGGCCTCGAGCCACGCATTCAGCTTGGGCTCCAGGGCTCCGTCTGCCCGCATGATCAGTCTGCGGCGTTCGGATTCTCCCTGTCCACGCAGGATGTTCGCTTCACGTTCGGCGGCCGCGGCCTGGCGATCCAGTTCGGCGACCTGCCGGCGGGTTTCGGCGTCGGTCACGAGCCGTGCCTGTTGGACTTCCTGCTCCGCCCGTGCCGCGGCGGCGTTGGCCAGGCCCTGCTGCTCCACCGTGATCCGCCGCTGTTCGGCCTCGCGCGCCTGCGCGATGGCGGTCTGGACCCTCATGATGTTTTCCTGTTGCTCGTCGATCTGGTTCTGGACGCGCTGGTCGTAGGCGATCTCCCGGACGGCGAAGTTCGCGGTCTGGATTCCGAAGGAAGACAGGTATGCCTCTTCCTGACGGAGCTCTCGTCCGTCCTCCCCGCGACGGATGGACGCGACGGTGACCGTCTGCTCCTCGCCCGTGAGCGGGTTGATTTCTCTCACCGTCTCGGTGGTGGTCTGGTAGATCCCGCCTTCGATCTGATCTTCGATCCAGCGGATCAACTCCGTACGACGTGAGGCGTAGGATTCGGTGGACGAAAGGAGGGGGCCCGTCATGTAGATGGACTTGTCCGTGGTCACCGACACCAGGTTCTGCGTGACCGCGTCGGCCGAACCGAACTGCTCGTGGATCTTGAGGATGGCTTCACTCGCGAGGGGCATGATCCAATCGATGGACCCCTCGACCACGCCTCCTCCGCCGTCGTTGAAGCGGGTGTCGGCGGTGAAGCTGTACGTCTCACGTTTCGGATAGGATGTCGTCCTCCCGAAGAGTTGCAGCTTCGGTCCGGGTGACGTGTGAGCGGTGAGCTTTCCGGTGACGCTCTGGATCACGACGATCTCGTCGGCGTTCACGTCCTCGATGAGAAACTGTCCGAACGCGGCGGTCACCACCGCCACGACGAGGACGATTCCGATACTGACGGTTCGCTGTAATGGCCAACCAGAGAGGCGGCTTGTCTCCACGATTCACTTCTCCTTGCGGATGGACTTGGTGACCGGGTCGCGACACACGCACCAGCGCAGATTGAACTCACATATATCAGGCGCGCTCGTCGAAAGCCATACGGGTGGAAGGACGATTCTCTTCTTATCCGAAGCACGCCGTTGCCGCGCGAGTCGGCGAGGGTGCTCGAGAGTGGCGGGACGGGACCGGGCCCTCCTTCGCCTGGTTCCCGGCCATGGTGACCGAGGCGGTGCCGCCGCTTGGGCGGCCCCCTCAGTACTTCCCGTCCACCTCCAGCTTCTCCCTCCAGAGGGCCAGAAGCGTCTCCAGCTCTCCTTCGGCGTCATTCCCCGGATCGTTCGAGGGAGGGAGGAGGTCCACCACCTCGAAGAGGAAGGCGTCGGCACCGTATGCGTTCCAGTCGGCCTGGAGGGCATGGTTGCGGTGGCCGCGCATCCGTAGCTCCGCGCGGATCCGATTGAGCATGGCCGGCGCGTCGGGGCCGGCGCCCAGGAGCGTCCGTCCGCTCGGCGTGTGCTGGACACGGTAGACCCCGGCCGGGCGGGGCGTCTCCTTGTACTTCCGGACCATCTCGCGCCGGTCGGCGCCGCCACCACCTGCCATCACCGCCCCTCCAGTGCCAGAAACTCCCCTCCATCCACCTTCCCATCCCGCACCCGGTAGACGGTGATCCCGGAGATGGGATCACGATCTCCGCCGACTCCCGCGGCGGGGCCCACCACCGCGGCCGCCGTCTCCAGGCGTAGGGAGCCGCCCTGTGTTTCGTACTCGGTGATCTCCCGCACGTGGATGTGTCCGGCCAGGGCGACCGCCAGGCGATCCCCCACGCGGCGGAGCACTTCCTCGTGGTTGGCCACCACGTGGCGGAAGCGGTCCACCCCGTCGATGCGGATGAGGGTGGGCGCCAGGCCCTCATCGGTGTACCCGTAGCGCGTCATGTTGGCGCTCATGAAGGGGATGTGGCCGAAGGTGACCACGGGGGTGTCGGCTCCCGTGCGGGCCAGGATCCCGTCCATCCACGCGAGTTGCAGCGAGTCCACGTTCCCGTAGTACCAGAGGTCGTCGTAGTCCACGTCGTCGAGGCCCATGAAGAGGACGCCGCCGGCGTGGAAGGCATGGTAGTTGGGCCCGCGATAGGTGCGGTACATCCGGTTCCCGTACAGGGGATGGTCCTTCCCGATGAGGGAGTTGTGCCGCTCGATCCCGAACTTCTCGTGGTTCCCGGGGACGGTGTACACGGGGACGGAGAAGGCGGCCAGCTCGGCTTCCAGGAGCTCGTAGTATCCCCGCGCCTCCGCCTCGGTGACCCGTAGGGCGTCCCGGACCAGGTCCCCGGTGATGATCACGAAGTCGGGGGCGATGGAGTCCACCATCTCCCGGACGCGACGCAGCCGCCCCACGCTCTGGGCGCTCACGTGCGTGTCGGAGGCGTGGACGAAGGTGACGTCGCCACCGGTGTCCCAGGGACGGAGAGCGAAGGACACGGAGGCGCCGCGCTCCACCCGCCGCCAGAACGCTCCCTCCACCGCCCACCCCTCGGGCTGTACGACCTCGACGATCCCGTACCCGCGGGCTTCCAGGGTGAAGCGCCCGGCCGCGTCGGTGGCTACCACCTGCTCCTGGTCGGACACGAGGACGCCCTCCACCCCGCGCTCCCCCGCGTCCATCGTGCCGTTTCCGTTGGAGTCGGCGAAGACCACCCCCGACACGGAGGTCGCCTCGGCGGAGCGCTCCCCCACCGCCTGGGCCGCCGCCGACGTCCACGATCCCGCCGCCGGAAAGGCGGCCAGGAAGGCCACGATGATCACCGCGTTCCGCATGTCCCTTCCTCCGGGTTGATACCTCACGAGCGGTTCCCTCAGAGCCGGCTCAGCCGGGTCAGTTCCTCAGGGCGTACTGGATCTTCACCAGGAACTGGCTCGAGTCCATCTCCCACCCCCGGTCCAACGTCTCGAGGGTGTTGTAGTTGTACACGACGAAGAGGTCACCCAGGGGGTCGAAGGTCCACCGCAGGCGGGTGTTCCCCCCGCACTCGCCGTTGTCTTCGGTGCGGCCTTCCCGCTGGCACTGTCCCAGGAAGGCGAGCTGGAGATCGGGAGAGAAGTTCACCCGCACCTGCGCGCCCAGCACCTCCTGGAAGATCTCCCCCGCCGGGAGTGTTCCCGTGTTGCGCGTCCCCGAGAGCTCGAAGGTGACGAAGTCCGAGGGGTTGAGGGCCAACCGAACGGAAAGCTCGCTCACGTTGCCGTCGTGGAAGGGCCCGAACCACCACGACACCCGTCCGCTCACCAGGCGTTGCGCCGCGAAGTCGGCTTCCGCCCGATACCGGACCCAGTCGTAGCTCCCCGGAGGGAGGACCACGCCGGCGATCTCGGTGGAATCGAGGTAGCGCTCCCCCTGGGGCTGGACGTTGAGCTCGAGGCGGTCGCCGCTCTCGAAGCGCAGGTTCACCGGGGCAGTGAAGATGCGGTAGCTCTCCAGGCGGCCCGTGAGGTCCCACGCCAGGATGGGGACGAACTCGAAGTAGGCGTTGCGCACGGAGGGCGTGGGGGACCACCAGCGGTAGTTCACCCCCACGTTCCCCAGGTGGACGTTCTTCCGCGGGACGAATCCCAGCGAGGGATCGAAGCCGTCTCCGATGCGCTTGTACGACGCCCACACGTCCCACACGTCGTTGGGGTAGTCCACGATGGCGCCGAAGGCGGTGCGGTCACCCGTGAGGCCCTCGCGCCCGGTGGCCAACCCCCACGCCGCCACCATGAGGTTCCGGTCTCCCAGGAAGTGGGAGGTGTTGTAGATGAAGTCGCCCCCGGCCATGTAGCTCCCGGGCCGGCCCAGGGGGTCGCCGAAGGTGGCCAGCACGCCGGCGCTGGACTGCTCCAGGACGTTCTGCTTGATCCGGAACGCTCCCATGGTGGTGGGATCCACCAGGCCGTCCACGGCCCCCGTCCCCGCCACCAGCCCGCCGAAGTTGGTGCGCCCCATCCTCCCCGACACCTTCCCCCCGGCGCGGATGGGCACCTCCTCCCCTCCGTGGAGTCCGATGCTGCGCGTGAAGAAGGGGAGGACATCCTGGTTGTGGAAGGTGGAGAGTCCGGCCCCGAAATCGAAGATGTCGGAACCGTCCAGGAAGAAGGCCCGCTTCTCCGGGAAGAAGAGAGGGAAGCGGGTGAGGTTCGTGCGGCGGGTGTCCACCTCCGTTTCGGCGAAGTCGGTGTTCACGGTGAGAACGGCGGTGACGTTGGACCCCAGCCGCTGGAACACGTCCAGACTCGGCTCCCCGCTGCGGATCCAGGCGCTGTCGGCGTGGACCTTCTCGACCCCCCCGGCCACCGAGGGACGCACCGTGAGTCCCATCCCCTGGTCGAAGCGGGGGAGTCCCGTGAGGAGCCCGGCGCGGCTGGTCTGGGAGATGGACGCGTCCCGGCGCGGCGTGGCCCACCGGCTCACTTCGGCCAGGCGCTGGACCCGGCGCTCCACGTTGAACCCCCACGCGTCCAGGTCCGCGTCGAAGGTGAGGCTCTGCACGGGGATGCGGATCTCCGCCGTCCACCCGTCGGGGGTGCGCACCGTCGCGGCCTCCCACACGGCGTCCCAGCTGGCGTTCTCTCCCAGTCCCTGCTCCGCCACCAGGGCGTCGTACCGCGCGCCTCCGGGGTTGATGGCGAAGACGTACCCCGACTGCCCGTCCAGGTACGGATCCAGGACGATCTTCACGTAGTCCTCGGAGCGGAGCTGCGAATCCCGCGCCTTGGAGTAGCTCACGATCCCCGCCGGGTCGCCCAGGGCGCGGATGGCCACGTAGAGGTCGTGCTCGTCGGCCAGGACGCGGATCTCGGTGGCCGCGGTGGGTACGGCGCCCTCCACCGGCTCGATCATGGTGAGGGGGCCGATTGGGGTCGCGCCTTCCCAGGCGGCGTCGTCCAGGACGCCATCGACGCGTACGGCTCCCTGCGCCGGTCCCACCGGTGCGCTCGGGCGTTCCTGGGCGAAGGTGGAGGTGGCCGCGCCCACCATGAAGAGCCCCGTCACGCCCAGGGACCGGACGTTCATGGCACGTCTCCCAGTTCGATGATCGATCCGTCGGGCATCTCGACGCGCCCTCCCAGCTGCAGGTACAGCGCCGTCCGGTCGAAGTAGTCCGCGGCGCGTACGATGCGCCCTCCCTCCAGCTCGATGACGGTCACGCCGTTCATGAGCACCTCCGCTCCCCCGTCCGCGTCGAGGCGGGGAGAGACGGGTCCGTCCTGGAAGGCCGAGACGAGCCACTCCGCCACCGCGAAGTCGCCGGATCCCCTCACGTTGCCGACGTCCACGCGCACGCCCACCCCCCAGGCATGCACCTGGCTCAGGTATCCCACGATCTCCTCCACCCCCTGGTACTGCGTCTGGTCGGGGAAGTCGTCGTACACGGCGTCGGGACGGAACAAGGCGACCAGGGTGGCTGTGTCCGCCAGCTCCCACGCCCGCATGAGGTCGTAGGCCACCGCCTCTCCCATCGTGGGCTCGCGGCGGTCGCCCGGTCCTCCGCCTCCGCACGCGCCGAGCGTGAGCGCCGGGGCGAGGGCCAGGGTGAGGGCCCCGACCACGCGACTCCACGCGGAACGCCGCGCGCCGTGCATCATGGCTCCACGATCTCCGGGATGCTCAGCGTGACCCCGGTGGCGGTGCGGACCAGCCGGGGAAGGATGGCGGGGACGGGCCGGCCGCGGAGCTCGCCCAGGGCCGTCGCCACGGTGTCGAACACGGCCAACTGCTCCAGCGTCTTGATGGTGGGGAAGATCATGGGAAGTGATCCGGCTCGTTGCCGCTCCAGCGCGGCCGAGGGCGTCACCCACACCGCGTCGGTCATCTCCCGGGGATCCACGATGGGCACGGTGTCGGAGGGGACGGCGGCGGCGAAGAAGCGGGTGTCGTAGCGGCGGGGCTCCACCACCGGGGTGATCCAGTGGGCGATGTAGGCCACTCGATGGCTGTCCAGTGTGCATTCCATCCTGCGCAGCGCCTCGCCGAACCCGATACGGTCCTCCAGGAGATCGTCGCGCACGGCGTCCACCGCGGGGTCGGCCGCGGCCGTCGCGGGCGGGTCTCCCGTCGCGTTGGTCCCCACCAGGATCCCCGTCTCCTCGAAGGCCTCACGGAGGGCGGCCACGTAGTAACCGAGCCCGACGCGGGGGTCGGAGAGTCGCAGCCTCTCCGCCGCCTGTTCGGCGGTGAGCCCCACGAGGAACGGATCCAGCTCCGGGTCCTCGTCGGCTTCGTCCACGCGTCCTCCGGGGAAGACGTACGCGCCCGGGACGAACCCGGCGCTCCGCGTGCGTTTCAGGAGGAGCGTCTCCATCCCCGTGGGCCCGTCGCGCAGGAGGACGATGGTCGAGGCGGGACGCGCTTCCACCACCCGTTCCGGCTCTCTGTCCAGCGCCTCGGCGAATCCCGGCGGAAGGCGGTCCAGGGGGATCTCCAGCGGATCTCGGGAATCTGGTGACATGATCGTCTCGCGGTCCGGCCTCACCGGCCCGCGGCCATCCCGTCCTTACGGGGGTCGGAGCCGGCGGCCCATCCCTTCTCCAGCTTCATGACCGCCTGCCCTCCCCCGAACGCGATCCCCGCGGGGTCCCGCAGGTCGTGCCCCAGGACGGAGAGCCCGTCGAGGACCTCCTGGTCCACGCCTTCGATGGCGACCCGCGTTCCGGAGAAGTGCCGGAAACGGGCGGCGTCGATGGCTTCCTGAAGGTCCATCCCGAACTCCACCAGGTTGAGGAGAACCTGGACGTGGCCCTGGGGCTGCATGGCCCCGCCCATGACCCCGTACGCCAACCAGGGCTCGCCGCCCTTCGTGACGAAGGCCGGAATGATGGTGTGGAAGGGGCGCTTTCCGGCGGCGATCCGGTTGGGGTGCCCTTCTTCCAGCGTGAAGCCGGCCCCCCGGTTCTGGAGAATGAACCCCGTGCCCGGAATCACCACGCCGGACCCGAAGTATCCGAACACGGAGTTGATGAAGGAGACCATGTTCCCGTCCTCGTCGGCGACGCTGAGGTAGATGGTCTCGCTGGCGGTGGCGGGATCGCCGGGGTCTGCTCGCTCGGCCGCGTGGGACGGGTCGATGAGGGCGGCGCGCCTCCGGATGTACTCCGGGTCCAGGAGCTGGCCCACCGTCACGTCCATGTGGTCCGGATCCGCCACGTACCGATCCAGGTCGGCGTACGCCAGCTTCTTCGCCTCGATGAGGGTGTGGAGGTACGCCGCCGAGTTGTGTCCCATCCCGCGCAGGTCGAAGTCCTCCAGCATCTTGAGCATCTGGAGCGCGGCCACTCCCTGCCCGGAGGGCGGGAGCTCCCAGAGGGTGTACCCCTTGTAGTCCATGGAGAGGGGCGTCACCCAGCGCACCTCGTGGTTGCGCAGGTCGTCCAGGGTGAGGTAGCCGCCCATGGCGTCGAGCCCGTCCACGACCTCGCGGCCCAGGGCGCCGCCGTAGAACTCTCCGATCCCGCCGCGCGCCACCCGGCGGAAGGATCGGCCCAGGTCGGGGTTCGAGAACCAGTCACCGGCCCGGGGCGCCTCTCCGTCGAGGAGGAAGGTGGCCGCCGCGCCGGGGTCGCGGCGTAGCTTCTCCACCTGCCCCTGCCAGTCCTGCGCGATGATGGGCGTGACGGGGAACCCTTCTTCCGCGATGCGGATGGCCGGAGCCAGCACCTCGGCCAGCGTCATGGTGCCGTACCGTTCCAGGAGGGCGCTCCATCCGGAGAGTGCGCCGGGGACGGTCACGGAGGCGGGGCCCGATCCGGGGACGCTGGTGGCGCCCGCGGCGACGAGTGCCTCCGCCGAAGCCTTCGATCCCGCCCGTCCGCTGGCGTCGAGCCCCACCAGCCGCTCCTCGGCGGCCGACCAGAGGAGCGCGAACATGTCGCCCCCCATCCCGGTCATGTGCGGCTCGGTCACGTTCAGGACCGCCGCCGCCGCCACGGCTGCGTCGATGGCGTTGCCTCCCGCCTCCATGATGCTCAGTGCCGCGCCAGTGGCCAGGGGTTGGCTCGTGGCCACGGCACCGCGGGGAGCGTAGACCGTGGAGCGGCCGGAATGGGTGGCGGGGCTGGTGACCACCTGGGCTACCGACGGCGTGGGGGTGAGCACGAACAGGAGGACGGGGAGGACACGGTGTCCGGGCATGGCACGCTCTCGGTCATCGAGAAGATCAGGCCGTGCGCTCCAGGACTCGTACCTCGCCGGAGAACTGGTACTGGATCTCGTCCAGATCCTCTCTCGTACAATGGGAATCACCCCAGTGTATCGGAACCATGACGGAGGCACCACACGCCGACGCGGCCCGGGCCGCCTCCATGGGTCCCATGGTGTAGTGGCCGTCGCAGGGGAGGAAGGCCACGTCGCACCGGATCCCGAACATGGACGGGAGGAAGTCCGTGTCGCCTGCGTGGTAGTACGTCACCTCCCCGATGGTGAACACGTACCCCAGCCAGCCGTCTTCCGGAGTGTGGAACTTCTTCTCTTCGTTGTGCGCCGGAACCGCCAGGACGTCCAGACCGTCGAGCTGGAGCATGTCGCCCGGACGCATGAAGTGATCGGCGTCGGCGAGCTGCTTCTTCATCGTGGCCGGCGCGATGATCACCGTGCCGGCCTTTCGCACCCGGTGGATCCCCTCTTCCGAGAAGTTGTCGTAGTGCGGATGCGTGAGGAGGATGAAGTCCGCCTTGGACTCGTCCCCGGAGGCCGGGAGGGCGAGTGGATCCACGTGGATCTCCACGCCGGCCCGGCGAATCCGGATGGACGAACCCCGGAACCATGTCACGTCTGTAAGAAGGTCGCTCATGGGGGGGACGCTACCGATGGTGGCGGATGAGGCTCGAAGATGCCAAGCTAGTGTGGTGTATCAAGAGTGTCACTGCCATTCGCGGGGCGATCCCTCAGGTCCTGAGTCGTCGTTCCTTCTCGCCATGGCGCTGTCATTCCTCGTCGTGTCGCCTGCCAGGGTCCGGCGCCTCGACCCTCTCGGTGGTATCGGGACTCTTGGTATTCCACGCCGGTCGTCTACTACGAATGCGGGTAAAAGTGGCGGAAGCCGTTCGCGATTCCCTGCCAATCTGGCCGCGAGCACTGCTGAAGGGGCACGAACACGCTCTTCTGAAGCTGGCAGGATTCCTGCACCTTATCTCTAATTGTGTCGATCCTTGGGCGATTGGGAAAGCATTTCTTCCGGCGGTGAGCCGGTTCGTACATCAGTGAGGATATAAATGGGCGAGCGATTCACGCTTCCAGTGCTTCCGTTGCGGGACACCGTGGTCTATCCCGGTGTGGCCGTTCCCATCTCGGCCGGAAGGCCCGGAACGGTGGAGGCGGTACAGGAGGCTCTCGACGGAGATCGGCGCCTCTTCGCCGTGGCGCAGCGTCAGAACGTGGACGAGGCCGACCCGGACGTCCTGTACCGGGTCGGGACCGTGGTACGGATCATCCAGACCCACCGGGTCCGGGGCGGAGTCCAGTTGTTGGTGCAGGGCGAGGAGCGGGCCCAGTCGTTGAGCTACGACACCGAGGGTCAGTCCATGCTGCGGGCGGTGCTCATGCCCATGGACCGGATTCCGCCCGCGGACGTCGCCGAGCCCTCCTTCCAGGCATTGGACCGTGAGTTGCGCGACCGCGCGGCCGAGCTCGGTACGCGGAGAGGCGTGCCGGCGGAGGCGTTGAACCAGCTCATCCAGGGGGTCGATGACCCGGGTTCGTTCGCCGATCTGGTGGCGTTCTACCTCGAGTTGGAGACTTCCGACAAGCAGGCACTCCTCGAGAACCTCGACGACGAAGGCCGGATGCGAGCCGCCCTGGTGGCGGTGGAGCGAGAGCTGGCCCGCATCGACGCCCAGGAAGACATCCAGGCCAAGGTGCAGTCGGAACTGGGAGAGCGGCAGCGCGAGATGCTCCTGCGCGAACAGCTCAAGGCCATCCAGAAGGAGCTGGGCGACGAGGAGGAGCGCGACGACATCGAAGAGATGCGCAAGCGCATCGTGGCCCTGGAGCTCAGCGAAGAGCAGCGCTCCGAGGTGGACCGGGAGCTGCGCCGGCTGGAGCGCACCAGCCCCCAGTCGGCGGAGTACCAGGTGATCCGTACCTTCCTCGAGTGGGTGACGGAACTCCCCTGGAACGAACGCACCGAAGACAAGATCGATCTGACGCGGTCAGAGGAGATCCTGCACGAGGATCACTACGGGCTTGAAGACGTGAAGGACCGCGTGCTCGAGTTCCTGGCGGTGCGGAAGCTGTATCTCGACCGGAACGTCGGCGACCCGGGTGCGGCCGGTAACGGTGAGTCGGAGTCCGCCGAGGCCTCGCGCGACGATGACGACGAGTCATCCACCGGGCGTGGTCCGATTCTCCTCTTCGTGGGGCCTCCCGGCGTGGGCAAGACGTCCATCGCCAAGTCCATCGCCCGCTCCCTGGGCCGGAAGTACGTGCGCATCTCCCTGGGAGGCGCCCGGGACGAGGCGGACATCCGTGGCCACCGGCGCACCTACGTGGGCGCCATGCCCGGCCGGATCGTCCAGGGGATGAGGCAGGCCAAGTCGAAGAACCCGGTCTTCCTCCTGGACGAAGTGGACAAGCTGGGCGTCTCCTTCCAGGGGGATCCCAGCTCCGCGCTCCTCGAAGTGCTCGATCCGGCGCAGAACTCCACTTTCGTGGACCACTACCTGGGGATCCCCTTCGATCTCTCGGAGGTGCTCTTCATCGCCACGGCCAACTACATGGACCGGATTCCGGCGCCCCTCCTGGACCGCATGGAGCGGGTGGACTTCGCGGGATACACCGAGGCCGAGAAGCTGGAGATCGCCCGGCGGTATCTCCTTCCCAGGCAGAGGAAGGAGAACAGTCTGAAGGAAGAGGAGCTGCAGATGACCGACGAGGCCGTCCTCACGGTGGTGCAGCAGTACACCCGCGAGGCCGGCGTCCGCCAACTCGAGCGCGAAGTGGGAAAGCTGGCGCGTAAGGTGGCGCGTCGGGTGGCCGCGGGGAAGCTGGAGGTTCTCTCCGCCGAGCCTGACGACGTGCGGGAGCTTCTGGGCCGTCCCCGCGTGCATCCCGAGCGCATCGCCGCCGAGGATACGGTGGGAGTCGCGACCGGGATGTTCTATACCCCCATGGGTGGCGACATCATGTTCGTGGAGGCGAGCGTCATGCCCGGAGAGGGCGGGCTCGTGCTCACCGGACAGCTCGGCGACGTCATGAAGGAGTCGGGGCGCGCGGCGCTCTCGTACGCCAAGGCGCACTGGAGCACGCTGGGGATCGCCGAGGCGGGGCTGAAGGGCCGCGAGGTCCACATCCACGTTCCCGCCGGCGCCGTTCCCAAGGACGGACCCTCCGCGGGGATCACCATGGCCACCGCCCTGGTGTCGGCGCTGTCCGGGCGGCGAGTCCGCCGGGACGTCTCCATGACCGGTGAGCTCACCCTGACGGGTCGGGTGCTTCCCATCGGTGGGGTGAAGGAGAAGGTCCTCGGAGCGGTACGGGCCGGGATCAAGGAGGTCATCCTTCCCCGGGACAACGAGGCGGATCTGGAGGACATCCCCGAGGAGATCCAGAAGGAGCTGCGCTTCCACCTCGTCGAGACGCTGGACGACGTCATGGCCGTGGCGCTGGTGAACGGAAAGACGGTGCGGAAGGCGCCGGCGAAGAAGAAGGCGCCGGGCAAGAAGGCCGTCGCGACCGAGTAGCCGGGTGGGCCGGATCAGCGGATGCTGATCCGGCCCCCTTCGCCCTCCACGATCTCGCCGATCACGGCCGCCGCGGGGGCGTTCCCCTCCAGCCGTCCCATCAGTGCGTCTACCCGGTCTTCCGGGACGCAGATCAGGAGCCCTCCCGACGTCTGTGCGTCGGCCAGGAGGAGCCGATCCACCTCCGCGATCCCCGCACCCCATTCGAGGTCGGGCTCCAGGTCGTCCAGGTTCCTCCGGCTCCCACCCGGAACGTGGCCCTCGGCGGCCAGCGTGCGGGCACCGCCGATGACGGGGATCCGCCCCACGTCCAGCGATGCTCCGACTCCGGAGGCGCGCAGGAGCGAACGAAGGTGCCCCAGGAGCCCGAAGCCGGTCACGTCCGTGGCCGCACGCACGCCCACCGCCGTCATGGCCTCGGAGGCTCCGCGGTTCAGCGTGGCCATGAACTCGACGGCGGTGGCGACCGTCTCCGCGGGCGCCGCACCGGCCTTCAACGCCGTGGTGATCACGCCCGTTCCCAGGGGCTTGGTGAGCACGATGCGGTCTCCCGGACGCGCTCCGGCGTTGGTGGCCATGTGGTCCGGATGCACCTCACCCACCACCACCATCCCGAACTTGGGCTCCGCGTCGTCGATGGAGTGGCCTCCCAGCACGGGGATCCCCGCCATCCGGGCCACCTCTCCACCTCCACGGAGGATGTCTTCGAGGATCCCCTCGCCGAGGAGCTTGCGGGGGAAGCCCACCAGGTTGAGCCCGAAGAGGGGACGGGCTCCCATGGCGTACACGTCCGACAGCGCGTTGGCGGCGCCGATGCGTCCGAAATCGTAGGCGTCGTCCACCACCGGGGTGAAGAAATCGGCGGTGACCACCAGCGCCCGGTCCGCGGAGATACGATACACGGCGGCGTCGTCCCCGGTGGTCGCGTCCACCAGGGCGTTGGGATCCTCCACTGGAACCAGATGACGCAGAACCTGCGTCAACTCGGACATGCCGAGCTTACAAGCTCAACCGGAACCGTGGGACAGCGTCGAGAGCCGGATCCTGGGCTTCTGATCCGTGGGCTCGTCCGTCATGCATGGGCCTCGTGGGAGGTCGCGCGTGCTCGGCAGGCGCGGAAGGGAACCCCGCTCCGAACGAGTGTACCAACTTCACCCGGGAACGGTGACCGGAAAAAAGGGAGTGTGACGGTACGATGCAAGAGGCCCGACGGCTCTTCGCCATGGAGGTGGCCCGTCCGGAGGACGAAATCGACATGGCCAGGGCGGCGCTTCTGGTGGCCGGCGAGGAGTATCCCCAGCTTTCCGTGGAGTTGTATCTCGCCCGCCTCGATCAGATCGCCGAAGAGGTGAAGGATCGTCTCGCCGACGAGACCGCGCCTCCGGTGGTGCTGGCGGAGATCCTGGACACGCTCTACCAACGGCGAGGATTCCACGGCAATCGGGAGGCCTTCTACGACCCCCGGAACTCCTTCCTCAACGACGTGCTCGACCGCTACACCGGAATCCCGCTCACCCTCGGGATGGTCCTTCTGGAGGTGGGTTGGCGGCTGGGGCTCCCGCTGGAAGGCGTGACCTTTCCGGCGCACTTCCTGGTCCGCTACCGGGGGAGCGCGCTCCGGTTGCTCATCGATCCCTACGACTCGGGGAAGATGTACCTGCAGGACGAGGCCCAGGCCCTTCTGGACCGCACGTACGGAGGGATGGTCCGGGTACAGGACGCGCACATGGCCGTGGCGTCCCGCCGGTACATGCTCACCCGGCTCCTCAACAATCTCAAGTCGGTATACACCAACGTGGGGGACCACGCACGGGCCCTGGCGGCGGTGGACCGCCTGCTGATCCTCGCCCCGCGGGTGCCGTCGGACGTGCGCCTGAGGGGAATGCTCCTGGCCCATCTCGGGCGATACGACGAGGCCGCGACCCAGTTGGAGCAATACCTCGTCCTGGCGCCCCGAAGTGCCGACGCGGGGAGGATCCGCTCCATGGTGGCCGACCTCAAGTCGGGGCGCCCTCCCGAGGGGGGTGACCTCCCTGGATCCGAGGGGCGGATGGGATGACGGCACCGGACGCGTATCGGGCCGCCACCGAAGATTCGGCCGTCGTCGTGCGGGAGCCGCGGAGCTGGTTGACCGTGACGGGGCGGGCGCCGGGTCAGATGCTCAAGGGTGTCGTGACGGGGAGGATTCCGGAGCCTCCCGTGCGCGACGGAGAGGTGACGCGGGGAAGGGCCGGGTACTCGGCGGTGCTCACGCCGAAGGGGAAGATGATCTCCGACGTCCGGCTGTTCCTCCTCGGAGAGGAAACGGGAGCGGGGTTCCTCCTCGATGTTCCGGACGCGGGGGCGGACGGACTGAGGGCGCACCTGGGCCGTTTCCTCCCGCCGCGGATGGCCCGGGTGTCCGAAGCGGCTTCCGGGCCGGTCATGATCTCCGTGACGGGACCGGGAGCCGCGGCTCATCTTTCCCGACTGGCTCTGGGACTCCGCGTGGACCAGGAGGAGCTCGCCGGGGCCGAAGAGGGATCGTGGTGGGCCGTGGGAGAGGTGGGGGGGGAAGGCGTGGTGGTGGCGCGATGGCAGGACGTCGGTCCCCCCTCCTTCGACGCCATCGGCCCCCGGGCCGCCGTGGAGGCGCTCCGCTCATCGTTGGTGGCCGGGGGGGTCGCCGAGATGGGCCTCGACACGTGGGAAACCCTTCGCGTGGAGGCAGGGCGCCCGGCCTTCGGCGTGGACATGGACCAGGATACCATCCCGGTGGAAGCAGGAATCGACGGTCGTGCCATCGACCACGCCAAGGGATGCTACACCGGACAGGAAGTGATCGTGCGCATCCGCGACCGCGGGCACGTGAACCGGTCGCTGCGGAACGTCTTCCTGGGGGACGTCCCCCTCCCGGCGGCGGGCGCCGAGTTGTTCGTGGAGGGGGAGTCCAGGCCCATGGGGCGCGTCACGTCGGCGGTGCTCTCTCCGAGCGCCGGTGGCGTGCTGGCCCTGGCGTACGTGCGCCGGGGGGTCGAGAGCGGCACAGCCCTGGTTCTCCGGCCCTAAACCGCTCCCTCGCGATGCCGATACTCTGAGACGTGGGTCTCCGCCCCGGATGGTGGAGACCCTTCCTCTTCATTTCCCGTATCGGCACTCCCAGGAAGGTATCCGTAGCGTGGACAAGGCATCGATATTCGGCGTTCTGGCCGGCGTGACGCTGGTCCTGTCGTCGATTCTCATGGGTTCCGGGCTCGGAATCTTCATCAACGTACCGAGCATCCTCGTGGTGGCGGGCGGCACCGTGGCCGCCACCAGCATCGCGTTTCCCTTCGACGAGCTGAAGCTGATCTTCTCCGTCACGAGTCGGGTCTTCAACGATCCGGGTGACGAGATGGTGGGGATCACGCAGTACCTCGTCAAAGCCATGGGCGTGCTCAAGCGAGAAGGGCCCGTCGCTCTGGAGAATCTCGCCGGAGAGGCTCCCAACAAGGCGCTGTCCAAAGGGATCCTCCTCATCGCCGACGGCACCGACGCCCGCACCATCCGTGAGATTCTCGGCACCGAGCAGAAGTACATGGAGGAACACCACCGTGTCGGGCAGAAGATCTTCAAGGAGATGGGCGCGTTCGCTCCGGCCTTCGGAATGGTCGGTACCCTCATCGGTCTGGTGCAGATGCTTGCGGACATGAGCGATCCGGACACCATCGGACCCTCCATGGCGGTGGCGCTTCTGACCACCTTCTACGGGGCGGTGCTGGCCAACCTCATCTTCCTTCCCATGGTCACGAAGCTCGATCGGCGTACCGAGATCGAGGTGACGCAGATCCAACTGGTGATCGTGGGACTCATGTCGATGAACGGCGGCGACACGGCCGCGATCCTGAAGGAGAAGCTGGCGGCTTTCCTCAACCAGCACGAGCACAAGCTCCAGGCAGCGCTCGGGTAGTGGGTCATGGGTGACGATGAAGAAGTAACCGAAGAGGTCAAGTGTCCTCCCTGTGAGGAAGGCGCGCCGGCGTGGACCACCACGTTCGGCGACATGATGAGCCTCCTTCTCACGTTCTTCATCCTCCTGTTCTCCATGTCGGAGCTGAAGATGGATCGATTCCTCCTGGCCGCGCAGTCCCTGCGCGAGGCCGTGGGTGGAACGGCCGAGGTGGTCATCGAAGACCCCATGGGGCTCATGCCCGATCCCGTGGATCCGGATCTCGTGCTCGAGAATCCAGGGTCGAGCCAGGGTGCGTCCGAGACGCAGGCGGAGAGCCAGGACGGCGTGGCGGGCGGCTCGAGCGCCTGGGTCGATGCGTTGGTCGATGCGTACATGAAGCTCATCGCCTCCCAACTCCAGCAGTTCGTGGACGACAACAACCTGAAGGACCTGCTCTCCGTGGAGATGTCGGGCGAAGGGGTGTACCTCCGTATCCAGACCATGGCGCTGTTCCCCTCGGGGTCGAGCGTGGTGGCGGACCAGAACAGCTGGATCCTCGACAAGCTCGCCGACGTCGTACGGGACATCGAGTTTCCGGTGGCCGTGTCGGGGCACGCGGACAATCGGCCCATCAGCACCCCCGAATTCGCCTCGAACTGGGAGTTGTCCGCCGCGCGGGCGGCGGGCGTGGCCAGAGCCCTGGTCGCGCATGGACACGACCCGTACCAGTTGCGCGTGGAGTCGTTCGGCGAGTACCGCCCGCTGGCGGACAACGACACACCGCTCGGGCGGGCGCTGAACCGCCGGGTGGAGCTCTTCTATTCCCGACAGGCCATCGCCGAGGCGGTGATCCGGATGGAGGCGGCGGCGGCGGCGCTGGCGGACTCGGCGGCGGTGGCCGACACCGCCGCACGGGAGGGTGGAGACGATTCGGGGGCGGCGCAGCACTGAGCCCGCCGCCCCCGAAACCCTACCGTTCAGCGCTCCAGGGGCCGGTCAGCGTCCTCCTGGACGGCGCCACCGGACCGGAGCGGCCGGCTCGGGCTTCAACTCCACGCCCTCCGTTTCGAGGAGGCGGAGCGCTTCCTCCACGGCCCTACGCAACTGGGTGTCCTCCCCGCGGGCCATGGACGCCGGGTCATTGCCGACCTCGATGTCCGGAGCGATCCCCGTCCCCTCCACGTCCCACTCCCCGTCCACGTTGAAGAAACCGCCCCGCGGCGCCACGAACCGCCCGCCGTCCACCAGGGGCGGTGTGTCCCAGGTGCCCACGAGCCCTCCCCAGGTGCGCATCCCCACCAGGGGGCCCACTCCACGGAACCGGAAGAGGTAGGGGAGGAGGTCCCCGCCGGAACCGGCCCGCTCGTTGATGATCATGACCTTGGGGCCCCACAGCCCGGCCATGGGCTGGGTGAAGGGCTTCCGGTCGGAGGCACGGGAGTTGAAGTACCCGGTGAGCTCACGCGCGAGGATGTCCACGATGTAGTCCGCCGCCGAGCCACCTCCGTTGTTGCGCTCGTCGATCACCGCGCCGGCCCGGTCCTGCTGGGCGAAGTACATCCGGTTGAAGTAGGTGTACCCGCCCTGCCCCGTGTTGGGGAGCCAGACGTAGGCGAGGCGTCCGCCGCTCATCTCGTCCACGGCCCGGCGGTTCCCCTCCACCCACGCCCAGGTCCTGAGTTGACCCTCGGAAGCGACGGGCTTCACCCTCACCTCCCACGCATCCTCCATGGAGGGGAGGTCATTCACGGTCACGGTGATGGTGCGGCCCGCGGTCCCTTCGAGAAGCTGATAGGGGTTGGTGGGATACCGGAGCGGCTGGCCGTCGATGGCCAGGAGGTAGTCGCCCTCGTCGATCTCGAGTCCCGGCTGGGCGAGGGGGCCCTCGACGCCGGGCGTCCACCCCTCACCGGTGTAGATGCGCGAGATCCGGTAGTACCCGTTGGCCACGCCAGCCCCGCCGACGTCCAGGTCGACGCCCAGGAGTCCGGTACGGGGGCTCTCGATGTCGGGGTAGTCTCCGCCCCGGACGTAGGAGTGGCCCACCGCCACCTCGCCGGAGACCATGTCCAGGAGCTGGTTGAAGTCCGAGCGATGCTCCACGTCGGGGAGCCACTCGGAGTACCAATCCCACACGTCGTCCCACGGCGCACCGTGCACGTTGTCCACGTAGAGGAAGTCACGCATGAAGCGCCACCCGTCCCGGAGCATCTGGGCCCACTCCTCCGGAGGATCGACGTACACGCGCAGGTCGTTCAGGGCGAGGCGGCCGTCCGGGCTCTTCGGCGGCGCCCCCCCGGCGTCGGCTACGCTCCAGTTGGACCCGGTCCGCAGGAGGATCTTCTTGCGGTCATGGGAGGTGACGGCGGCGGACACACCCGTCGCGAACTCGGTGGGCTCGGCGTCCTCCACCGAGTAGCGGCGGAGGGTGAGCCCCCGCTCGTTGGCGACGGCCTCTTCCACGAACACCTTACCCGCGGGCGCTTCCACCAGGCCCGTGTAGTTCCGGCCGGGCAGGCCCGGGGCGTCGAGAATGCGGTTCTCGATGCCGTCGAAGTCGATGGTGGTGGCGGGCGGCGGACCGGTGCCGTCGCGTTCGTCGCCACTTCTCGCGTCGCCGCCTTCCTCGTCACTGCGCGGGAGGAAGGGAGAAGGATCCCTGGCCGAGAGGACCGCCAGGTACAACGACCGGGTCACGGGCCGGTCGTACGAGGTCATGTCGAGCCATCCGGTGTTCAGCGCGTAATCCGTCGACGCCAGGAAGTACAGATACTTCCCGGACGCGTCCCACACCGGCGAGATGGCGTCGGCCATGGCGTCGGTGAGCTGATGCGTGGTCCCCGTACGCGTGTCGTGCACGAAGATGGCGCGGAGTTGGTTGTCCAGCCGGCGGGCGTAGGCGATCCAGCGCGAGTCGGGAGACCACACCGGGTTCATGGAGCGCTCGGGGTGGGCGAACCGCTCCGTGTCCACGTGGGTGAGCGCCCCCGACGCCAGGTCCAGGATGAGGACCCGGTAGTCGGTGTCGGTGAAGGCCAGACGCGTCCCGTCGGGCGACCAGGTGGGCACGAAGTAGAAGGTGGGGTCGGGGATGGCGATGGTGCGGGCGTCGGCACCGTCCTGGTCGGCGATCACCAGCGCGTATTCCCCGTCCTCGTCGTTGAACCACGCGATGCGGTCGCCGTCCGGCGACCAGACGGCGTGGCGGTCCGCCACGCCCGGGGAGCGGGTGATGTTGCGCCAGCTTCCCTCCTCGACGGGTACGGTGAAGAGGTCACCCCGATACTCGAAGAGGGCACGCTTCCCCGTGGGGGAGAGGCGCGGGTCGCGGAGATCGCCGGCGGGAACTTCCTCCCAGCGGGGCGCGGCCCAGTTCTGGTCTCCGGCCGCCGTGATGGTCAGGCGCCGGGTGGTTCCGGTGGCGGGATCCAGCCGGTGCAGGTAGCCGGCCTGCTCGTACACCACCATCCCGTATCCGGCGCCCAGGCTCTTCACGTCGAAGTCGGCGTGGGTGGTGAGCTGCCGCTCCCGTCCGGTGGCGGGCTCGAACGACCACACGTTGGCGGCGTAGTCGCGTTCGGAGATGTAGTACACGACGCCGTCCATGATGGACGGTTCCATCTGTCGCTCGCCTTCCCACGGCGGGGTGGTGTGGGACCAGTCGGCGGTGGAGACCACGCGGATGGGCTGGGCCTGGCCTCCGCGGTAGTTCCGCCACTCGGGATCCCAGTATCCGATCTCCTGATAGACCAGGGTGGACCCGTCCGAGCTCATCTCACCGAGGTACGCCTGGGCGGCCGATACCGCGCGCGGGAACCCTCCGTCCGGCGACACCGTGAAGAACTGCCACAGCCGAGTGGGGTGTCCGTTGCGTCCGGACTGGAAGAGGACGTTGCCGTCGGGGGTCCACCCCTGGACGACGTCGTCCCCCGGATGCCAGGTCAGGCGCGTGGGCTGTCCTCCGGCCGCCGGCACCACGTAGACGTCCACGTTTCCCCCGTACTCCCCGCTGAAGGCGATCCACGCTCCGTCGGGGCTGAAGGCCGGGTCGGTCTCGGCGCCCTCGTGGCTGGTGATGCGCTTCGCCACCCCCCCGTTGTGCCCGACGGTCCAGATGTCGTTGGCGTGCACGAAGGCGATGGCGGTGGGGCCGACCGACGGCTGGTGGAGGAAGCGGTTGCCCTGGGCCGTGGCCCGATCCGCCGGCAGGGCGAACAGGGTGGCGGTGAGCATGAGGCTCGATAGGATGGTCGAGATCGATCGATTCATGGGAGGTACCTCTGGAACGGGTCGTCGGCGGGCTGGTGGGCAGATTAGATATCCGGCCGGAGAAATGCGAGGGTGGATCTGGCGCGGGTGGGAGGGAGGCGGCCACCTTGGCGGAATTCGATCCCGAGCAAGGAGTGCACCGTGAAGATTCCGCCGTCCGTGGCCATCGGCCTGGCGTGGGCCGCCGCCTGGGCGCTTCCATCGCCTCAGGTCGTGGCCGCCCAGTCCGCCCACCCCACCCCCGTGCGCCAATCGGAACTCGCCACGCGACTCCCTGATGCGACCCCCCTCACGCTCCGGGACGCCTCGCGGGACGACCGGTGGATGGGTCTCGGTGTTCGGGACGTGCGCTGGGCGCCGGACGGAGCCGGCGTCTACTTCCGCTGGCACCGGGACCCGGCTCCCGGTCAGGTGGAGGAGGCGGACCCGTGGTTCCTGGCCGCTCCGGACGGATCGTCGGTCCGGGAGGCCTCCCCGGAAGACGTCGCGGCGATCCCCGGCGAGGCCGTGGACTGGAGTCCGGACGGCCGGATGGCCGTCTGGGAGCGCGGGGGGAGCGTGTACCTGTATCAGGCTGGGGCGACTCCGTCGGTGCGTGCCGTGGCGACGCTCTCGGCGCCGGCGCGGAGCGTCAGGTTCGCGGCGGGAGGGGGCGCCGTGGACTTCGAGGTGGAGGAGGCCCTCTATCGATACGACGTGGGGCGCGGCTCCGTGTCCGTCATCGCCAGGGTGGAGACCGTTCCGGCGGACCGTCCCTCGGCGGCCGGGCGGTGGTTGGAGGACCAGCAGAGGGAGCTCCTCGGGCATGTTCGCGAGGCGGCACGCCTGACCGACGCCAGGGAACGGGTGGCCCGCCTGGCCCCGGGTCGGCCGCAATCCATTCCCGTCCCCGCGGGGACCCACGTGGACCAGATGGTCCTTTCACCCGATGGGCGCCATCTGAGCTTCCGTGCCCGGACGCCGGCGGGGGACCGTCCGCCCACGGAGTACGTCGATTACGTGGACCCGTCCGGGTACAGCACGGTGCACCGGGCCCGGTCCAAGGTCGGCGAGTCGAGGGACACGTATCGCCTGGGGATCATCGACGTGGATCCCTCGCGGGCGACGGACGGCATCACCGTACGCTGGGTCGACATCTCGGAGGCCGAAGAGGCCACCGTTCCCCACGGCCTCTTCTGGAATCTCGAGGGCACCCGGGCCGTGGCGCAGTTCATCGGGGAAAGCCATCGGGACCTCTGGATCGCGGAGGTGGACCCCGCCACCGGAGAGGCGGCGGTTCTCGTCCACGACCATGACGACGCCTGGATCGGCGGCCCGCCCATCCAGGCCAACTACCTCCAGCCCACGCTTCTCGAATGGCTTCCCGGTGATCGCTTCGTGTTCGCCTCGGAGCGGAGCGGGTGGAGCCATCTCCATCGGGTCGATCCAGGCGGCGGGACGCGGGCGCTCACCGAGGGCGCTTGGGAGGTGCGGAGCGCCACCCTGTCACGCGACCGGACGTGGTGGCTCCTGCAGGGTAGCCGCGAGCATCCGGCGGACGACCACCTCTATCGGATGCCGGCGGGGGGCGGAGCACTGACACGACTCACCGACGGAGAAGGCCGGCGCGTGGGGTACGTCTCTCCCGACGGAACGCGCCTGGCCTTGTTGTCCGACGACGCCACCCACATGCCCGACCTCTGGGTGGGCTCCGTTCCCGGGTCGTACTCCGGCGAATGGGATGGGCGGCGTGTCACGGTGAGCGGGAGCGACGCCTTCTGGGAGCACCCGCTCGTCGCGCCGGAGATCGTGTCCTTCCCGCATCCCGACGGGGAAAACGTGTGGGGCGCGGTGTACCGCCCCCGGGAGCCCAACCCGGAACGCGCGGCGGTCATCCACGTGCATGGCGGAGGCTACCGCCAGTTTGCCCACCGCGGCTGGACGGTGTACGGCTACGCCCTCCATCTGGGGTTCATCAACTACATGGTGCAGCAGGGCTACACCGTCATGGACTTCGACTACCGCGGGGGCGCGGGGTTCGGACGCGACTACCGTACGGACATCGCCCGCGCCATGGGAATCAGCGACGTGGACGGCGCGGTGGCCGCGGCCCGGTATCTGGTCCGTGAGGAGGGCGTGGACTCCACCCGGATCGGGATGTACGGGGTGTCGTACGGTGGGTTCATGACCCTCATGTCGCAGTTCCGGTATCCCGGGGTGTTCGCCGCGGGCGTGGCCCGCGCGGCCGTGTCGGACTGGGCGCACTACAGCGACGGGTGGACCAGCCGCATTCTCGGGGTGCCGCACATGGACGAGGAGGCCTACCGCGTATCGAGCCCCATCTACCACGCGGAGGGGCTGGAGGACCGGCTCCTCATCACCCATGGGCTGGTGGACGACAACGTCCACTTCCAGGACGCGGCCCGCCTGATCCAGCGTCTCGTCGAGCTGGAGAAGGAGTTCGAGGTGATGGTCTACCCCGTGGAACCGCACACCATCGCCACCGAGGCCAGCCGGTACGACCTGGTGAGGCGGCAGGCGGCGTTCTTCGACCGGTGGCTGAGAGGGAGGTAGGCGCCCACGCCGGACACTCGTGGTGTGGTCCATGGGGGTGTCCGGTGGGTATCTTGGAAGCACACGTTGGTCACGTTCTCGCACGCGGGAGGGAATCCACATGAATCGACTCATGGTCGCGGTACTGCTGGCGTCGCTCGGCGCGGTGATTCCCGCTTCGGCCGGGGCTCAGGCCCGGTCGGGCACGGAGGGATTCCATCTGGGTGCCTCGGTGGGCGGGGCGAGCATCACCTTCGAGAACAGCGATGGCGCCGACAACGGGGGCTCCATGGGGTTCGTCATGGGATACGGCTTCTCTCCCCTCGTGACGGCGTATCTGAACATGAATGGAGCCAGCATGGACATCAGCGGCTCGAACGTGAGCGGTACGGCGAGCTACACGCTGGCGCACGCGGATCTCGGCGTGCGCTTCAGCTTCGGAAGCAGCGAGAAGAGTGTACGCCCGTATCTCGCCACCGCCTTCAGCGGCAGGGCGGCCAACATCAACCTCCTGGGTGAGATCTTCGAGGTACGAGGCCCCGCGTTCACCGTCGGAGGCGGTGTCGCCATCTTCGTCACGCCCTCGGGAGCCGTCGATATCGGGCTCAAGTTGACCGGGGGGAAGTTCGACGAGGCGACCTTCCTGGGAGAGATCGTCGCCATAGACCAGAGCGCGGTGTCGGCGCGCTTCGACGTGGGCTTCATGTGGTGGGCCGGCTGACCGGCTGACACCCCCGGGAGTCACGAAGAACGCCCGCCCCCGCCGCATGGCGGAGGGCGGGCGTTCCGTCTTCCCCCGGGAGGGGAGCCTACCGGCTCGCGTACTTCAGCCGCACGTCGCCGCTGACCGTCTTCAGGGAGAGACGGCGGGACCCGCCCTCGCCGATGACTCCGCGTACCGTCCGGCCCACCCACTGCCGCCGGTTGCGGCCCTGGTCGCCGAGATCGAAGTCGGAATCGATGTCTCCGGAGAGGGAGGAAAACGCCACCCTGGCATCGATGTTCCGGGGCAGCCAGAGCGTGATGTCTCCGTTGACCGTCTGGAAGTCCAGATCGTTCCAGTCCGTGCTTCCCATGGCGACTTCCACCGACCCGCTCACCGTGGTGGCCCGGGCCACCTCGGACGTCGTGATGTACACGTCGCCGCTCACCGTGGTGGCTTCGACCTCGGAGCGCACGTCCTCGATGTGGATGTCACCGGAGACCATGGTGCCCTCGAAGTCCACGCCGGCGGGGAGCTTCACCACGTAGTCCACCTCGACGTCGACACTGCGCCGGTGGTCGGCGTCCCGGTCGCGTCCCCATCCGCGGTCATCGTCGTGCCACTCCGAGTCGCAGTCGCCGTCGTCGTTGCGGTGGGGGTGGTACACGGCGCAGATCCTGTAGCCGTCGCGGGTTTCCACTACCCTCACCTCTACCTCGTGGAAGTCGCCCCCCCGTCCGGTCTTGACGGCCATGACCTCGGCGGTCCTCCCGCTGGCGGCCTCCGCCCGGATGTTTCCGGTGATTCCCTGGACCTCCAGGAGCCGGCCCGCCTCCATGGGGGCGCTCCACCGGAAGTCGTCGTCGCGCTCCTGGGCCGCGACACCGCCGGCCATTCCCACTCCGCCCAACAGCACCGCACCCATACCGGCCGTCCGCCACTTCATGTCACCGCCTCCTGTCCGTCACCATGATCAGAGATCGTGCTCCTGGATACTAGGACGGAATCCGGGGGGGATTGGTTGCAGAATGGTGGTGGCGCAGCGGGGTCAACCGAGTTGGTCTTCGATGGTTCGGGTGCGGTCCGACACCTCCGAGCCGGTGTGCAGGGTCCCCACCGGCTCCACGAGCGCGATCAGGCATTCCTCCATCGCCACCGGCCGGTGGCGGACGCCCCGGGGAACGACGAACGCCTGGCCCGCGTCGAGGGTCACGCCGCCGTCCTCCATCTCGATGACCAGCGTTCCCCGCAGGACCACGAAGAGCTCGTCTTCGTCATCGTGGGCGTGCCAAAGGAACTCACCCTCCACTTTGGCGACCTTCAGGTACTGATCGTTGATCCTCCCCACCACCTTCGGGGACCAGTGTTCGGTCAGGGCCTCCGCGGCGCCCACCAGATCGATCGAGTCCATTTTCCGTTCCTCCCGTTGAGCACCGTAGGGGAGCCGCTCGTCTCGGGCTACCGCCGCGCGAGCAGCCGTACGTGGCGAAATCCGATTAGATTCCAACACCATGACTCCAAGCCAATCTCCTGAAGCCAACAGCGAATTCGAGGCCCTGGGACTCGATCCCCGCCTGGTCAAGACGCTTTCCGCCCTCGGATACGAGGAGCCCACGCCCATTCAGCAGCAGGCCATCCCGCCGCTCCTCGCGGGGAAGGACCTCCTCGGCCTGGCCGCCACCGGGACCGGGAAGACGGCCGCCTTCGCTCTCCCCATCCTCCAGGGAATCGACACCGGAGGCAAGACACCCGCGGCCCTCATCCTCGTGCCCACCCGCGAGCTGGCCATGCAGGTGGCCCAGGCGGTGCACCGGTACGGGAAGGAGCTGGGGGTGGAGGTGCTCCCCTTGTACGGGGGGCAGGCCTTCGGTCAGCAACTCAAGGTTCTCAAGCGGGGGGTGAACGTGGTCGTGGGCACCCCGGGAAGGGTGCTGGATCACATCGGCCGGGGCACGCTCGTCCTCGACGGCGTCGGGATCGTGGTCCTGGACGAAGCCGACGAGATGCTCGACATGGGCTTCTCCGAGGATCTCGACGCGATCCTGGCGGCGGTGCCGGAGGAACGGCAGACGGTACTCTTCTCCGCCACCATGGCCCGCCAGATCGAGGCTATCGCGCGCCGCCACCTGACGGACCCGGTGGAGATCCGCATCGTGGGCGCGGATCTTCCGGAGGAAGAGGCGCCCAAGGTCCAGCAGATGGCGTACGTGGTGCGCCGCTCCCACAAGCTGGCCGCCCTGGGGCGCATTCTCGATCTGGAGAGTCCCGAGGCCGCCATCGTGTTCTGTCGTACCCGGAACGAGGTGGACGAACTCACCGAGGCGCTCAACGGGCGGGGGTATCGTGCCGAGGCGCTCCACGGAGGGATGTCGCAGGAGGAGCGGGACCGGGTGATGAAGAAGCTGCGGACGGGATCGGCGGAGCTTCTCATCGCCACCGACGTGGCCGCCCGCGGCATCGACGTGGCGCACCTGACCCACGTGATCAACTACGAGGTCCCCTCGGCGGCGAAGGCCTACGTGCACCGCATCGGGCGGGTGGGGAGGGCGGGCCGCGAGGGCGTGGCCATCACGCTCTCGGATCCCCGGGAGCACCAGCAGCTCCGCAACATCGAGCGCCTCACCAAGCAGAAGGTGAAGGTGGCCCGCATCCCCACGGTGGCCGACCTGCACGCCCGCCGGCTGGAACTCCTGCGGGCGTCGCTGCGTGAGACGCTCCTGGGAGACGACTTCCACCGATTCCGCGTGGTGGTGGAGTCGCTCTCCGACGAGTTCGACGTCGTGGACATCGCCATGGGTGCGCTCATGCTGGCCCAGGAGGCGTCCGGCGGCGACTCGCCGGAGGAGATGGAGGAGATCCCGGACGCGACGCTGTGGGAGCAGAAGCCCGCCGCGAAGGGTCGCGGCAAGGGGAGCGCCTCCGGGAAGGATCGGCCGACCCAGCGTGGAGGACGCAAGCCGGGGGCTTCCGGCGGGAGCGGAGCGGGCACCACGCGGATCTTCATCCGCGCGGGTCGTAGCGACGGGATCCGCCCCCAGGATCTGGTGGGCGCCATCGTGGGTGAGTCGGGGATCCCGGCCCGTCAGGTCGGGGAGATCCAGATCACGGACCGCTTCTCGCTGGTCGAGGTGCCCGACACCGAGGTCGACCGGGTGGTGGACGCTCTCCGCGGAAGCGGCGTCAGGGGGAAGAAGGTGACCATACGGCCGGAGCGCCCGCGGTAGGAGCGGGAACCCCGGCCGTACGGTCGGCGGTCAGTTGCCCGTCATCATGCGGTCGCGGGCCGCCTTGAACTCCTGACCTTCGTGCCAGTCGGGCCAGCTATCGTCATTGGCGACGTCCAGGGCGGTGAGTAGGACCAGGGTGCCCTGCTGCACCGCTCCGTCGAAGACGAACTCGTCGGAGAACTCGTCGGACGGGGCGTGGTATCGCACCGCGGTGTACACCTCCATCGTCTCGTCTCCCCACCCCTTCGGACGTCCGCGGAAGTCACGGCCGTGCTCGATGTAGAGGGACGGCACCCCCGCCAGGGCGAAGGGGAAGTGGTCGCTGCGGAAGAAGAAGCCCTTCTCCGGTTCCGCGTCCGGCATGATGGTGAGCCCCATCTGGTCCGCGCGGCGTTGGACGAAGGCACCCAACCCGCTGCGCTCGGAGCCCTGCGCGATGACGTCGTCGGTCTCGCCCCAGAGGTTGGCGCCGTCGATGTTGATCTCGGCCACCGTCCGGTTCAGGGGGAAGAGGGGGGACTGGGCGTACCAGTGGGCCCCCAGCAACCCCTGCTCTTCCGCCGCGATGGCGATGAAGAGGATGGAACGGACCGGTCGCTCGGGGAGCTCCGTGAAGGACTGGGCGATCTCCATGAGGAGGGCCGTCCCGGAGGCGTTGTCGTAGGCGCCGTTGTAGATGGAGTCGCCGTCGATGACCTCACCCATGCCGAAATGGTCGTAGTGGGAGGTCATGGTGATGTACTCGTCGGGGCGTGACGCGCCGGGAAGGAGCCCCACCACGTTCTGGGTCTCCACCCGCCGGATACCGCTGGTGAGGGCCGCGTCCACCGTGATCCCGGTGGGGACCGCCGAGAACCCGCGCTGGGCGGCGGCGGCCTTCAACTCCGCGAAGTCGAGTCCGGCGAGCGCCAGAGCCTGGGAGGCGATCTCATGGCTCACCCACCCCAAAACACCCACCGTCGCCGCGGAGGGGTCCGGCGGGAGGTCGAACTGGGGCCCGCTCCATCCGCCGCGCACCACGCTCCACGGATACCCGGCGGGCTCCGTCTCGTGGACGATGATGGCGCCCAGGGCACCCTGCCGGGCGGCTTCTTCGTACTTGTAGGTCCAGCGGCCGTAGTACGTCATGGCCGGGCCACCGAAGAGGTCCGGCTCGTCGGCCGGGGCGGGCGGGTCGTTCACCAGGATCAGGAGCACCTTCCCCGCCACGTCCGTGCCCGCGAAGTCGTTCCATTCGTTCTCGGGGGCGTCGATGCCGTATCCCACGAAGACGAGCTCGGCGGACCCGCCGCTCTCGGCGGCCTCCGGGTCACCGGAGTTGAGGACGAATTCGTCCAGGTAGGTGGGCTCGACCACCGCGCCACCCGCGGAGAAGCGCAGCGAGACGGACTCCGGGTCCGTGGTGGTCTCGACCATGGGGACCGTCTGGACGTAGCTCCCGTTCACCGGCTCCAGCCCCATGGCCTGGAACTGTTCGGTGATGTAGGCCACCGCCAGGTCGCCACCGGGCTGACCGGGACCACGCCCCAGGAAGGCGTCGGACGAGAGAGTCTGCATCCGGTCACGGATGTCGTCGGCGTGGAGGAATCCGGGATCCTGCCACCCGGAGTCGCCGCCGCAGGCGGACAGGGAAAGGAGTGCCGGGAGAGCGAAGTATCGTATGCGGGACATGGTGAGGCGTCGGCTCGGGTGAACGTATGGTGCACCGGGACTACCCCCGAGGCCCCTGGCGGTTCGGCCGCGGACCAGGGTCCGGGAGGACTTCGGGGTCGCGGTGGTGACGAGGGGGGCCCCCGGCCCGAAGGGCGCGGGAGGGAAATGCCGACGAGGGGGAGTCACTTCCCCGGCAACGTCTCCAGCTCCTCTTCCACCCTGGCCCACTCCTCCATGAGCCGCTCCACCTTCTCCTGGAGCGTGGCCCGTTCCTTCTCCGTGCGGGTCACCTGGTCCGGAGGCGTCTTCTCGTAGTAGTCGGGCTCGCAGAAGGCCTGGTCGATGGCGGCGACGCGGGCCTCCGCTGTCTCGATGGCCGCGGTGATCTCCTCGAGACGTTTCCCCAGCTCCCGGGCGCGCTTCCGGGACTCCCGGTCGGGGTCGCCGGGGGCGGGTGTGGCGGGCGCGGACGTGGTGGACACTCCCGCCGGATTTCCCGATCCGCCCTTCTTCGGCTCCTTCCGCTTCTCCTTCTTCGCCTTGAGGACCACCGAGTCGGCGTCCAGGTGGTCGTCTCCGGAGGCGTGGACGTACTCCTCGTACGTGCCCAGATAGTCGCGGATGGCGTCCGGTGTGATCTCCACCACGCGGGTGGCCAGGCGGGACACGAACCAGCGATCGTGGGACACGAGGATCAGGGTGCCGTCGAACTTCTGCAGCCCCTCCACCAGCGCCTCGATGGACTCCAGGTCCAGGTGGTTGGTGGGCTCGTCCAGCACCAGGACGTTGGGGCGGTCCAGGGCGATCCGTGAGAAGACCAGGCGGGCGGCCTCCCCTCCGGAGAGCGCGCTCACGCGCTTCTTCCCTTCGTCGCCCGAGAAGAGCATGAGACCCATCTGCCCGCGCACGAAGCCACGGTCCTTTCCCGGGCAGAACTGCCAGAGCCAGTCTTCGGCGGTCTGGCCGGAGTCCTCGAACTGATCCTTGTGATCCTGGGCGAAGTACCCCGTGTGGGCTTCGTATCCCCAGGTGGCTTCGCCGGCGTCGGGCTCCAGCTCGCCCATGACGATCTTCAGGAGCGTCGACTTCCCGATCCCGTTGGGGCCCATGATGGCCACCCGGTCTCCCCGACGCACCTGGAGATCCACCCCGTGGAGCACCTCCTTGTCACCGAAGGACTTGCGGACGCCCTTGATGGTGAGGACCTCGCGCCCGCTGGGGCGCCGGGGCTCCAGCTTGAAGGTGGGGTAGCGCCGCGAGGTGCCGGGAAGCTCCTGCAGCTCTTCGGCCTTCCTCTCGATCATGCGGAGCTTGCTCTGGGCCTGGCGTGCCTTGCTGGCCTTGGCCTTGAAGCGGTCCACGAACACCTGGTGGTGGGCGATCTCCTTCTCGCGGCCGGCGATCTCCTTCTCCCTCCGCGTCCGTTCGGTCTGCTTCGACTCCACGAACGTGGTGTAGTTCCCCGTGTAGAGGGTCACCGTCTCGTAGTCCACGTCCAGGATCCGGGTGGCCACGTTGTCCAGGAAACGGTGGTCGTGGGAGATGACCACCACCGGCCCGCGGAACTCCAGGAGGAACTTCTCCAACCAGCGGATGGAGAGGATGTCCAGGTGGTTGGTGGGCTCGTCCAGGAGGAGCACGTCGGGGGCCGAGGCCAGCACCTGGGCCAGGAGCACGCGGAGCTTGAACCCTCCGGAGAGGGTGGAGAGCTTGTGGCGGTGCACCTCGGTGGGGAGCCCGAGACCTTCCAGGATGGTCGCCGCCCTCGCCTCGGCGGAATACCCGTCGAAGCGCTGCACCGTCTCTTCCAGGACGGCGAAGCGGTCGGCGTCGAAGTCCGCCCCCCCGCTGGCCTCGGTGGCCGCCAGGAGCTTCTCCTTCTCCACCATGGCGTCCCACAGCTCGGGGTTCCCCATGAGGGCCACGCCCAGGATCTCCTGGTCCTCGAAGAGGAAGTGATCCTGCCGCAGCACGCCCAGGCGCAGCGACTTGGGCACGGAGACCGTCCCCGAGCTGGCCTCCTCCGTCCCGCTGAGGATGTTCAGCAACGTGGTCTTGCCGCACCCGTTGGCGCCCACCAGCCCATAGCGCTCCCCCGGGTTGAGCAGGAAGGAGGCGTTTCTGAACAGCGTACGGTCGCCGTATTCCTTGGCGAGATTCGAGACGGAGATCATGGGGGGAGAATCTACAAGAAAAGGCGGGTCCCGTGGGGGACCCGCCTCGCCGGATCATCGACGTCTCGGGCCACTCATCGCCGCGCCAGAAGAACCTCCCGGAAGAACTCCAGCACCCGCGGGTCCCGGGACTGGGCCAACCAGAACATGGCCGTGCGACGGGTCTTCGCCTCGTCCGCCTCGCGGGCCAGGGTCATCAGGGCCGGGACCCCGCGATCCTCGGATTGCTGCGAGAGCGCGAACACCGCGGCGTCACGCACGCCCTGGTCCTCGTCTTCGGCGAAGGCGATGTCCGCCAACCCCGCCGTGGCCGCGTCGGCGGCCTCCTGCCCCACCCAGAAGAGCGCGTTCTTGCGCGTCCGCTCGTGCACCTGCCGGTCACCGGCGATCCCGATGAGGTCCTGCCAGACGTCGGGAACGTCCGCGAGCGCCGCGGGCATGACCAGGTCTCCGGAGATGGAGCCGCCGTCTCCCCGGGCGAGGCCGAGGAGGAAGTCCACGGCGGCCCGCGGGTCCACCTCACCGAGCTCCACCGCGCCGCCGCCGCGAGGGGAGTCCCGCTGTACCACCTCCACGCGCACCGGACGCCCTTCCCGCACGCCCACCTCGACCTCCAGGGGCCCCGGCGCGCAGTCACACCCGTCCCCATCGCTCCCGGTACCGTTCCAACGGACCCGGGTGTGGACCCTGCGGATACCCTCCGCGCAGATCTCCACTCCCTCGCGGGTGGCGAAGGCGAAGCGCACGGACCCGGTGCCGACCTCCTCCATCTGCCGCTCCAGGGTCTGCGCCCCGGCCCCGGACGTTCCGGGGAGGGCGGGGATGGCCGGCGCGACCCCCGCCGCCATCGCCAGCCACCCCGCCAACCTGAGCACCCGTGCCGCGCTCATCGCCGGATCAACTCGAGGAGGAACTCCGCGGCCCGGGGGTCGTCGCTCTGTCCGATCCAGAAGATGGCGCGCTCGCGGAGCTCCTTGTCGGTCTCCGTGCGGGCGACCTCCATGAGGAACTCCAGCGCGCTCCCGTCCTGGCTCTGCGAGGCGACGAACACGAGCTGCTCGCGCATCTCGGGGTCGGGCATGGTGCGATACAGCGAACCGATCTCGGTGCCGGAGAGCGCTCCGGCCTGCCCGGCCCAGAAGAGGGCCATCTTGCGGATCTCCATGGGCTCGGAGGCGTCCAGGGCACGTCCCTTCAGCCAATCGAAGGCCGCGGACCCGCCGCTCTGCGAGACGCTGAAGATGGCGCGCTCCTTCATCTCGGGATCGTCCAGGCGGGGGTAGAGCTCCATGAGATACCGGGCGCCTCCGGCCGCGCCGCTCTGACCGATCCAGAAGATGGCGTTCAGGCGCAGCTCCGCCGGCGCGTCGTCACGCTCGGCGTAGGAGCGCAGCGCCCGCACGGCCCGCTCGCCTCCGTGCTGGGAGAGGGCGAACACCGCCTTCTCCTGGACCTCCGGATCGTCGCTCTCGGCCAGGATGGACTCCAGGGCCGCGACGGCTTCCTCACCCCGGACCTGAGACAGCCAGAACACGGCCTGCTGCCGTACCTCGGGATCGGGATCGGGGTTGCGGTGCGCCAGGTCCAGGAGCACTTCCACGGACTCGTCGGTCATCTTCTGGGACACCAGGAAGACGGCCTGCCGGCGGAGGTCCACGGAACACTCGTCCCGGCGCTGCAGGATCTCCCGGAGGATGGGGATGGCCCGCTCCGAGTTCATGTGGAGGAGGGCGCTCAGCGCGGCGGCGCGCACTTCGTCCTCCTCTCCGCAGGGACCGGCGGCCTGACGCGCGATGGCCTCGGCGGCGCCGGCGTCTCCCCTGCGGGCCAGTCGGTCTTCGATGCGCACCCGCAGCTCGCGGGCATCGCGCGCCGTACGCGCGTCGGGGTGTCGCTCCCGCTGCGTATCCAGGAGCTCGAGCGCCTGGCGGAATCCGTCCTGGCGGTCCTGGCGTGAGAGGGCGAACGCCTGCCAGTAGTACGAGTCGGGCACGTATCCGGAGCGGGGATGATCCCGCCGGAGTTCCGCGAATCGGCGCGCGGCATCCGCGTAGCGCCCGGCGTTGAGCGCCTCTCGGGCGGCCGCGTACGCGCTGCTTCCCGGGTCTTCCTGGAGCCAGGGTCCGGGCGCGGCCGGGGCGCTCGCCGCCGCGGGGCGGGGGGATGCGTCGGCCACGCGGGACTGTGCCGTCACCGGCACGGAGAGGAGCCCCAGGGCCGCCATCCACATCATCATCGTCTTCATCACAACGCTCCTGTTCAGGTTCCGGCGAGCCCGACGCCGGTGGCCGAGGCCACCTGCATGCGGGACAGCACGTTCTTGTCGTCCATTCCCTGGATGGCCAGGGTCAGCTCGGAGCGGGTCCGCTCCCCGTCGTCGCCGTCGACGTGCGCCGCGCCGACGATCTGCATGAGCACCAGCTCCACGTCTTCCAACAATTCCCGCGTGGTGGGGTCCTCCACGCTGTTCGCGTCGAGGAGGAGGCGCGTGCGGGTGAGCAGCCCTCCGGCCCAGACACCCACGGACGGGTCCACGGCGCCCGTGCGGGAGTCGGACTGCACCATGGTGAGGAGGGACTCGGTGCGTCTCAGATGGTCCCTCGTGGCCGCGAGCATCACGTCCTCGTCGGGCGCGGCGGCGGTGAGCGTCGCGTCCGGTCCGGGTCCCGGCGATGTCCAGCGTCCGATCCCGATCCCCAGCACGAGCACCGCCGCGGCCGCCGCGGCCCAACCCGGCGCCGGCCCGGCGAAGGCGGCGCGCCATCCGCGGGCTCTCCGGATGGGAACCACGTCGGCGGTCCGCTCGGCCATGCCGGCGCGGATCACCGCCCACATCTCCTCGCGGGGCGTCTCCGGAGGAGCGTTGTACTCCTCTCTGGTCAGCTTCACGAGGGGATCCATGTCTTCGTGTGTCATCTCACGTACTCCCGCATCTCTTCTCCCAACGCGTTCCTCAACTGCTCCCGGGCACGGAAGAGCCGTGCCTTCGATGTTCCCTCGGCCATCCCCAGGGCCGCGGCGATCTCCGGATGGGTGTATCCCTCCAGGTCGTGCATGAGGAACACGGTCCGGTAGATCTCCTTCAGCCCGTCCACCGCTCCGCGGAGGCGGTCCCTGGCGAGGGGGTCGAGGCGCCTGCGGTCCGGTGCCATGTGCGTGCCGTCCTTCAATTCCGCCTCCCGTTTTCCGTGGCGCCCGTGCTTCCGCAGCCCGTTCAGGGCCGTCTTCACCGCGATGGTGTGGAGCCAGGTCGAGAACGCCGAGTCTCCGCGGAACTGATCCAGCCGCTCCCAGGCCCGCAGGAACGTGTCCTGCGTGAAATCCCGGGCCAGATCCGCGTTCCCCGCCATCCGGTAGGAGAGGCGGTAGACGCGATCCACGTTGTCGTCGTAGAGCGTCCGGAAGGCGGTCTCGCTGCCGTTCCTGGCCTGCTCCACCAACTCGAGTTCGTTCACGATGGCGTGCTGTGTCGGTCGTTCATCGCTGCTTTCGACCATGGGACACAGGGACGGGGGGAAGGGTTGCGTGGCGGGCGGCGCGGGGAGACGACGCCTGCGCGACATCCCGTTCTATCCCCGCGCCGGCCGGAGCGTGCCTCTCCGCCGTCTGGCCTACCCGGGCCCGCGGCGGTACCATCCCCGTCGTTCCCCGACATCGGGCAGCCACCACCAGCACCCAGAACTCAGAGCGACGCAATCATGAAACGCTTCGTCATACTCTTCGCCCTCGCCGCCGCCGCGTGCGGCCCCCGCACCGCCGCCGACATGGAGGTGGCCGGCTGGGAGGAACGGGCCCGTTCCGTCACCATCACCCGCGACGACTGGGGGATCCCGCACATCCAGGGCCCCACCGACGCCGACGCCGTGTTCGGCCTCATGTACGCCCAGGCGGAGGACGACTTCAACCGCATCGAGGTCAACTTCCTCAACTCCCAGGGACGGCTGGCCGAGGCCGAGGGCGAAGCGGAGATCTACCGTGATCTGCGGATGAAGCTCTTCATCGATCCGGCCGAGATGCAGGAGATGTACGAGGCGAGCCCGGAGTGGCTGAAGGACCTCATGGACGCCTGGGCCGACGGGCTGAACTACTTCCTCCACACCCACCCCGAGGTGGAGCCGAAGGTGCTGACCCGGTTCGAGCCGTGGATGGCCCTCACCTTCAGCGAAGGAAGCATCGGCGGGGACATCGAGCGCGTGAACTTGAGGGAACTGGAGGCGTTCTACGGGAGCGGCGAGCGGCGCACCGCGGCGGTCATGCGTGGAGCCGAGGTGGAGCCCGTCCGGGTCGCCGCCCGGGGAGCCGGCGTGCCCGCGGCCAGCCTGGTCGAGGAGGATTTCGACATCGAGCCTCGCGGCTCCAACGGGATCGCCATCGCGCCCGGGAATACGGTGGACGGGAACGCTCTTCTCCTCATCAATCCCCACACCACCTTCTTCTTCCGCCACGAGGCCCACGTACGCAGCGAAGAGGGGCTCAACGCGTACGGCGCCCTCACCTGGGGCCAGTTCTTCGTCTACCAGGGGTTCAACGAGACCGCCGGTTGGATGCACACCTCCAGCTCGGTGGACAACATCGACGAGTTCCTCGAGACCGTCGTGGAGCGTGACGGCGAACTCTTCTACGTGTACGGAGACGAGGAGCGGCCGGTGCAGGTGAAGGACGTGACCGTCCACTACAAGACCGACTCGGGGATGGCGGAGCGGACGTTCACCGTCTATCGGACCCACCACGGGCCGGTGGTGAGGGAGGCGGACGGCAAGTGGGTGAGCATGGCCCTCATGGAGGAGCCCATGGACGCCCTCATCCAGTCGTACTCGCGTACCAAGGCGAAGAACCTGGAGGAGTACCTGGACGTGATGGAGTCCCATACGAACTCGTCCAACAACACCCTGTTCGCCGACGCCGAGGGGAACATCGCCTACCTGCACTCCAACTTCGTGCCGGTGCGGGACGACCGGTTCGACTACGGCCGCCCGGTGGACGGGAGTGACCCGGCCAGCGATTGGCGGGGCGTCCACTCCATCGAGGAGTCGCCCAACTCCATCAACCCCGCCAACGGGTGGGCCTACAACACCAACAACTGGCCCTACTCCGCGTCGGGCGCCAACAGCCCGCGGCGGGAGGACTATCCCCGCTACATGGACGCCGGAAGCGAGAACGCCCGCGGCGTCCACGCCATGAGGGTGCTGGACGGGCGGACGGACTTCACCCTGGAGGGGTTGAGGGACGCGGCCTTCGACAGCTACCTCCCGGTCTTCGACGGCGTCGTCCAGGCGCTGGTACGCGACTACGATGCGCTCCCCGCGTCGGACCCGCGCAAGGCCGGCCTGAAGGACCCCGTGGACGCCATGCGGGGGTGGGACTTCCGCTGGGGAGTGGAGTCGGTCCCCACGGCTCTGGCCGTGTTCTGGGCCGACGACCTGGTGCGCCGCAGCGGTGACGCGCGCGACGCGGCGGGGGTGGGGATGGACGCCTGGTGGGGAGAGCTGGCCGGCACGGCGGGGCGGCCCTTCCGCCTCGCCGGATTCGCGGCGGCGGCGGCCCGCCTGGAGGAGGATTTCGGGAGCTGGAACACCGCCTGGGGCGAGATCAACCGTTTCCAGCGCCTCACGGGAGACATCGACCAACCCTTCGACGACGACGCGCCCAGCACGCCGGTGGGGTTCGCCTCGGGGCGTCTGGGATCGTTGGCGTCCTTCGGCGCCCGCCCCTATCCGGGGACGAAGCGCTGGTACGGCACCAGCGGGAACTCGTTCGTGGCCGTGGTGGAGTTCGGTGAGCGCGTGCGCGCCATCGCGGTGACGGCGGGCGGGTTGCACCACGATCCGGCCTCGCCCCACTTCAACGACCAGGGGGAGCGGTACGCCGCGGGTGACCTCCGCCCGGTCTACTTCCACCCCGACGAGCTCGAGGGACACGTCGAGGCGGAGTACCACCCGGGCCGCTGAGGGGGCGCCCGCCCAAGCGGTGTTCCTGGTCCCCTCCGTCCGGTCGCGTCCACCGCGCGCCGGGCGGGGGGGTCCCCCCGTTCATCCGTCTGTTACCCGCACCGGAAATCCCCTACTGTTATGGTCTCGCAGCACCCAGAGACCACGTACCACCGGCGCCAAGGGATGGAGAACGTTCGCCCCACCATCGTCCGGTTGCTGTCCACCATGGCCAGCGCCCGGGAGATCCAGCTCTACCTCAAGCGATTCTCTCAGCTCGACGCGGACCGCTTCGCCGTGGTGAAGGTGGGAGGCGCCATCCTCCGGGATCAGCTCGAGCCCCTGGTGTCGTCGCTGGCCTTCCTCCAGCAGGTGGGCCTCACCCCCATCGTGATCCACGGGGCGGGGCCGCAGCTCGACGAGGAGATGGCCGCCGCCGGGATCGGAAAGCAGGTGGTGGAAGGACTGCGCTACACCTCTCCCGAGGGGCTGGCCGTGGTGCGGAGGGTGATGCAGCGGGAGAACCTCCGCCTCGTGGAGGCGCTTCAGGCCGTGAGCGTGCGCGCCACCTCCATCACCTCGGGCGTGTTCGAGGCCGAGCTCCTGGACCGGGAGAAGTTCGGTCTGGTGGGGCGGGTGGTGCGCGTGGACAGCGCGGCGCTGGAGGCCGCCATCGGGGCGGATTCCATTCCCGTCATCGCGTCGCTGGGTGAGACCGTGGGCGGCCAGATCGTGAACGTGAACGCCGACTGGGCCGCCAACGAGCTCGTGAAGTGGATGGAGCCGTACAAGATCATCTTCCTCACGGGAACCGGCGGGATCCTCAACGAGCAGGGAAAGCTCATCGAGTCGATCAGCTTGAGCACCCAGTACGAACACCTCATGGAGCAGCCCTGGCTCCATTCGGGGATGCGCGTGAAGCTCGAGCAGATCCACGATCTCCTCATGGACCTCCCTCCGGCCACGTCGCTCTCCATCACCACGCCCGACGAGATGGCCAAGGAGCTGTTCACCCACCGGGGATCCGGGACGTTGGTGCGCCGCGGAGAGGAGATCCTGACCTTCGATTCGTGGGACGGGGTGGATCTCCCCCGGCTGAAGGCCGTCATCGAGTCGAGCTTCGGGCGGAGCCTCGTCGAAGACTACTTCGAGACCGTGCGTCCGTACCGCGTGTACGTGAGCGAGCACTACCGCGCGGCCATCGTGCTCACCCGCGACGGAGAGCTGTCGTACATGGACAAGTTCGCCGTGAGCGAGGAGGCCCAGGGCGAGGGGCTCGGCCGCGCTCTCTGGGACGTCATGCGCGCCGGGAACCCCTCCCTCTTCTGGCGCTCGCGCCGGGGGAACGCCATCAACGAGTTCTACTTCGCCAACGCCGACGGGGCCCGCAAGGAAGGGAACTGGACGGTGTTCTGGTACGGGATCCCGGAGTGGGACACGGTGCGTGGGGCCGTGGAGGCGGCCACGGCCAGGGAAGCGACGCTGGTGGGATAGGGCGGGTGTCGCACCCATTCCTTAACTTGGGGGACGAGCCGGATCCGCCCGCCCCCGCACCGTGAGGCTTCCATAGACGCCGCACCATCCCCAGCCGCGCCCCGTCGCACCTTCCTGGGCTGGGACGGCCCCGTCCTCCCGTCGGCCGCCGCCCTTCTCGTGGACCACTATGCCGAAGCGGGCGAGCTGGATCTCCGCCCGGCGGTGTTGGTTTTGCCGGGCGCCCGCGCGGGCCGCCGCCTCATGGAGGTCCTCCTGGACGCGGCGGACGCTCGGGGACTCCGGTTCACGCCTCCGGCGCACATCGTCTCCACGGGGCAGCTTCCCGAGCTCCTGTACGAACCGGAGCGGCCGCTGGTGGAGCCGGCGGTGGCGCGACAGGTGTATGGCGCGGCGCTCCGGGGCACCGATTCCCGCCATCTGGCCGAGGTGTTCCACGACCTTCCCGACACGCCGGCCGGGTGGATCGCGCTGGCCCGCCTGGTCCACCAGCTCCACGCGACGCTGGGCGCCGAGGGGATGACCTTCGCCGACGTCGCCTCGACCTTCTCGCCGGCCTCTCCCTGGAACGACGCTCCGCGATGGACGGTGTTGGGCCGCGTGCAGAGAGAGTACTGGCGGGTCCTGGAAGCGGCCGGCGGCGCGGACCGGGACGGCGCGCGGATGGCCGCCCTGGCCCGGGGGACGGTTCGTTCTCCCGGCGACGTCTGGCTCGTGGGTGTGGCCGAGCTTCCCCGCGTGACGCGGCGCCTCCTCATGGCCCTCACCGAGGCGCCGCGGGCGCTGGTCCATGCCCCGGAGGCGCTGGCGGATCGGTTCGACGACCTCGGGTGCGTGATCCCCGCGGCGTGGGCCGAGGCGGAGATCCCCCTCGAGGACGACGCCGTGGTGGTCGTGGACGGACCGGCGGAGCAGGCCCGCGCCGTCGTCGACGCCATCCGGGAGGTGTCCGGGGGCGTGTCCCCCGCCGACGTGGTGGTGGGCGTACCCGACGCCGAGCTCGCCCGGTACCTGGAGCAGGCTCTCGCCGCCGCGGAGGTCCCCCACCGCTCGTCCGTGGGACGTCCCATGGCGGAGACCGAACCGGTGCGCCTTCTCGCCGCCTTGGCGGACCACCTGGAGTCCCCGCGGTACGAGTCGCTGGCGGCGCTGGTGCGTCACCCCGATCTCTTTTCCGGGGATTTCCTCGTGGACGGGCGCACCCCCGCGGAAGTCACCGACGACTACTTCTCCCGCCACCTCCCCTCCATGGTGGACCGGCGCTCCATCGCGTCCAGCACGAGCGGGGAGCGGATGGACCGCGTCGTCGCGGAGGTGGGAGTCCGCGTCGGGACGGAGGCCCTAACCGGTGCCCGCCGCCTCTCGGAGTGGATGCCCGCGGTGGTGGAGGTGTTGGTTCGCGTGTACGGTGCGCGCGAGATGGACCGGGGGAGCCTGCGGGACCGCCGCATCCTCTCGGTGTTGGCGAAGGTTCGGGACTGCGCCACCGCCTTCGCCGGCCTCCCCGCGCCGGCCGATCCGGAGATGGGTGCCGCGGAGGCCATCCGCCGCATGGTGTCCGAAGTGGGCGCGGAGGTGTTGGCCCCCGACCCCGACCGGGACGTCGTGGAGCTCCTGGGGTGGCTGGAACTTCCCCCCGACGATGCGCCGGTCGCGGTGGTGGCCGGGTTCAACCACCCTCACGTCCCCGAGACGGTGGGTGGAGATCCCTTCCTTCCCGGGGGGCTCCGCGCCGCGCTGGGGATCCCCGACGACGCGGCCCGATTCGCCCGCGACGCGTATCTCCTGAGCGCGCTGGTCTCGTCGCGGAAGGGCATGCGCGTGGTGGCCGGACGGAGGAGCGCGGCGGGCGACCCTCTCCGGCCCAGCCGGCTTCTCTTCGCCGCTCCCGCGGAGGTGGCGGCCCGGCGGGTGGTGCGCTTCCTCGGGGGGGAGGACGGCGGTGAGACCGGAGGTCGTGCCGGGGGTCCGGCCGGCGCCGAGGGGGCGGCCGCTTCCGGAGAGGCGCGCGCCGATTCCCGTTCACCGACCCATGGCGGGTCCACCGCGAGTGGTCCCGGCGCATCCGCCGGCGAAGCGCCGGGTCCGACGGAACCGGGGGTGCTTTCCGGCGACTCCGCGTCCGCGTTCGCCCTTCCCCCCCACCCCGTCCTCCGTATCGACGACCTCCCCGACACCCTGCGGGTGAGCGACTTCGCCCTCCTCCTCACCGACCCGTACGGCTTCGCCCTGGAGCGCCTCCTTGGGCTGGAGGCCGTGGGCGACGACGCCCGCGAGATGGACCCCCTCCTCTTCGGGACGGTGGCCCACGACGTCCTGGAGGCCTTCGCGGACACCGACGAAGCCGCGTCGTCCGAAGCGGCGGCGGTTCGCGGGGCGCTCGACTCCCTCCTCGACCAGAGGGTGTCCGCCCGCTTCGGCTCCCGCCCCATCCCCGCCGTGCGCCTCCAGGTGGAGCACCTGCGCCGGCGCCTCCACGCCTTCGCCGATTGGCAGGCCGCGTGGGCGGGGGAAGGGTGGCGCATCGCCGCCGTGGAGGCGGACACGGGGGAGGTGGGGCACCCCTTCGAGGTGGACGGGAAGGTGGTCCGCATCAAGGGACGCATCGACCGGATCGACCACAACATCGTCACCGGGGAGTGGGCGCTCTTCGACTACAAGACCTCCGAGAACAAGCAGGAGCCGGACAAGGCGCACCGCAGAGGCCCCAGGGGTGCCCGCACCTGGGTGAACCTCCAGCTTCCCCTCTATCGACTCCTCCTTCCCGGCGTCCGGGACCGCAACGGCGACGTGGTGGTCCCCGAGTCGCACCGGGACGGCGTCCGGCTGGGGTACATCCTCCTCCCGGGGAAGGCGGAGGAGTCGGGCGGGGTGCTGGCGGAGTGGACACCGGCGGAGGTGGAGGAGGCGTGGGAAGCGGCGCGGGAGGCGGTCCGCACCCTCCGGGCGGGGGTCTTCACCTTCGATCCTTCGGCGGCGCGCACCTCGGGGGGGCGGTGGGCGGATCCCTTCGACGCACTCCTGGGGAGGAAGGCCCTTCCCCTGGTGGGTGACGACGATGGGGACGACGGAGAAGGAGGAGCGGGATGAACGACTCGACCCACCCCGTCGCCCCGCTCCGGGAGATGGTCCTGGCCTCCGCGGGGTCGGGAAAGACGTACCACATCTCCAGCCGCATCATCGGCCTCCTGGCGCGGGGGGAGGCCCCGGAGGGGATCCTGGCCGTCACCTTCACCCGGAAGGCCGCCGCCGAGATCCTGGAGCGCGTCCTCCTCCGGTTGGCGGAGGGAGCTCTGGACGACGGGAAGGCGAAGGCGCTGGCCGAGGCCGTGCGCGCCCCCGGAGACACGCGTCCAGCGGAGGAGATCCTGGACCGGGGGCGGTGCGGCGATGTCCTCGGCGCCCTCATCCGCGCTATGGGCCGCGTCAACATCGGGACGCTGGACGCGTTCTTCGCCCAGCTCGCGCGGTGCTTCCCCGAAGAGCTGGGCCTTCCCTTCGGGTGGCGGATCGTGGACACCGTGCACGACGCCCGTCTCCGCTCCGAGGCGTTGGAGACCCTCATGGCCGCCGAGCCCGGGGCGGTGCTGGAGCTGATCCGGGTCATCGACGACGGGAAGGTGAGCCGGGGCGTCCACTCCGGGCTCCTGGAGCAGGTGGGGCGCCTCCTCGACCTCCACCGCGAGGTGGGAGGTGCGGACGAGGGGATCTGGGCTCCCCCCCTGGAGGGGATCGATCCCGCCTTCGCCGCCGCCGGGGAGGGGATCGCGGGAATTTGCGCGTCACTCGCCGACGAGCTGGCGGCCGCGCCCGTGCCCCCCCTCAAGTCGGGGGCCGACGACTCCCGCTGGCAAAAGGAGGTCGACCGCCTCGCGGACGCCACGGCGGCCCGGGACTGGCGGGAGTTCTTCGCCAAGGGGGTGGGGAAGAAGCTCGTGGAGGGGGGTGCCCTCGGGCCGGCTGGAGAGGCCGTGTACTACGGGAACACGGCTCCCGACGGGCTGGCCCGGGTGCTGGACCGGGTGGTCCAGGCCGCCCGCGCCGACCTCGCCCGGCGGCTCACCGCCCGGGGGGAAGCGCTGGGTGCCCTGGCGCGCCGGTACGACGAGGTGTTCTCCGGAATCCAGCGCCGGGAGGGTGGGTACCGCTTCCAGGACGTCCCACCCCGTCTCCGCGACGCGGCGCTCTTCCAGTCCAGGGAGCGCCTCGACTTCCGCCTCGACGCGCGCTTCGGCCACGTGCTCCTCGACGAGTTCCAGGACACCTCCCTCCCCCAGTGGGAGGTCATCCACCCCATGATGCGGGGGGTGGTGGGGGATGGGGGCGCGGGCCGGGCCGCCGTGGTGGTGGCCGACCCCAAGCAGTCCATCTACGGATGGCGCGGCGCCCGCCCGGGGTTGGTACGCCACGTCCGGGAGACGCTGGATCTCGAGCCGGCTTCCCTCCCCCTCTCCTGGCGCTCCAGCCCCGTCATCCTGGAGACGGCGGCGCGCCTCTTCGCCACCCTTCCCGCCAACCCCTGGGTCGAGGAGCTCCGGGCCGGGGTGGAGGTGGGCGAGGAGTGGGTGAAGGACTTCCTCCCCCAGGGGGCGGCGTACCCCGAGCGCCCCGGGCACGTCACCGTGGAGGTGG
>Ga0224501_10000111_pt1 | contig 82610 bp, 73 predicted proteins | sample SF_Oct11_sed_USG_4_FD_169105 | JGI IMG/M metagenome (GOLD analysis project Ga0224501, IMG submission 169105) | Sediment microbial communities from San Francisco Bay, California, United States - SF_Oct11_sed_USGS_8_1 | ecosystem: Environmental > Aquatic > Marine > Sediment | place: USA...
GAGATCCTGGCCGAGGAGGGGCACGGTCAACAGGTGGTCTTCCTGCCTCTGCAGAAGAGCGCCTGAGCGCTGCGCGGGAGCCGCCCGGCAAAACCCGCCGACAGGCCGCAAGCCCGCTTGCTCGCCCCCCCCTTCGCACGCCCCCCCCCTTCGCACGCCCCCCCCTCGCACGCCCCCCCCCTTCGCACGCCCCCCGGGGCGCGCGGCCGTGGTAGGGTCCGTCGCCGCAACCGCCCCGGGGGAAGACCGGGGCCAAGGCCACAGCCGAGGAACTCGACATGCAAGGCGATCCGAAGGTCATCGAAGTGCTCGGCGAGGTGCTCGCCGCCGAGCTGACCGCCATCAACCAGTACTTCATCCACGCCAAGATGTGCGCCAACTGGGGTTTCACCAAGCTGGCCGACAAAAAGCGCGAGGAGTCGATCGAGGAGATGCGCGACGCCGACGCCGTCATCGACCGCATCCTCTTTTTGGGCGGCGTGCCCAACATGCAGCGGCTCAACCCCGTGAAGGTGGGCGAAGATCCCGTCGAGCAGCATCAGGTGGACCTGGCCCTGGAGCTGAGCGCCATCGAGCGGCTGAACAAGGGCATTTCCCTGTGCCGCGAGGTGGGCGACAACGGCAGTCGCGAGCTGCTGGAGCGCATCCTCAAGGGCGAGGAACACGCCGCCGACTGGCTCGAGGGTCAGCTGCACGCCATCGAGCAGATCGGCAAGGAGCGCTACCTCGCCGAACAGCTCTGAGCCGGGGTCCCCTTTTCGTGGGTCGCTGCGCAACACTCTGCTCCAGGTGCTGACCTGACAACTCCAAGGCAGCCATTGCGGGAGGGGCAGGAGCTGGCGCCCGCGGCAGCACCGGGGCTGCGCCTGTGGCAAGCGCTGCTGTGGGTACTCGGGGCAGGCGTCGCCGCCCAGCTGGCCGGCGGGCTGGTCGCGACGCTGATGCGCACGAGCCTGGTGGGCGCCGGGGCCCGCGCCGAACAGCTCCAGGGCTCGGCCCTGGTCATCCTGCCCTCCATGGTCGCCTCCATGGGCGCCATGCTGGGCATCACGCTGCTTTCGCCACTGCTTTCGGGCCGGCCGCTGGGCCCGAGCCTGGGCCTCAGGCCCGCCCATCCGGCGAGCTACCTGGCCGCCGCCGCCGGCACCATCGCCCTGGGCCCCCTGGGCGACCTCTTCATGCGCACGGCCGAGCAGCTGTGGCCGGATGCCACCCTGGACGCGGTGCCCATGCTGCGCCAGCTGGTGCAGGACAGCCCGCTGCTCTACGTCTGGCCCGTGGTCGCGCTCATGCCCGGACTGTGCGAGGAGCTGCTCTTCCGTGGCCTCTTGCAACGGGCTGCCCCGCCCGGCTTCGCCGCCATCACCGTCTCGGCCGTCAGCTTCGCCCTCTTCCACGTCGACCCCCACCACATCGCCGGCGTCCTGCCGCTGGGATTGTTCTTGGCCTGGGTCGCCGAGCGCCACGGCACCTGGGTCAGCATCGTCGCCCACGTGGCCAATAACAGCGCCGCCATCGCCGCCACCAGCAGTGCGCAGTTCGATGTCGGTTACGGCACCGATGTGGAGATGCCGCTGTGGTGGATGCTGCCGGGCCTGGGCATCGCGGCTCTATGCGCTCGGGTGCTCGTGAAGCTGCCGGCGCGCACGGCTTGACCCGTAGGACGTGCGCCTCACTCTTTACGCCCCTCGAGCATCCGTGCTTCCCTACGCGCCATGCTGAACATCGACCTCTCGGGCAAGCGCGCCTTCGTGGCGGGCGTCGGCGACGACGCGGGTTTTGGTTTTGCGATCGCCAAGCATCTGGCCATGGCTGGCGCCAGCGTCTGCGTCGGCACCTGGCCCCCGGCCTACGTCATCTTCACCAAGATGCTGGCGCGCGGAAAGATGAAAGCCTCGCAGCAGATGCCCGACGGCAGCGAACTCAGCTTCGAGAAGATCTACCCCTTCGACGGCGACTTCGACAGCTGGGACGAGGTGCCCCAGGAAATCCTGGACAACCGCCGCTACAAGGACCGCGGCGACTTCACGGTGCAGGGCGTGGCCAACCAGTTCAAAGCCGATTTCGGCGAGCGCCCCCTGGACATCGTGGTCCACAGCTTCGCCAACGGCCCCGAAGTCAAAAAGCCCCTGATCCACACCAGCCGCAAGGGCTACCTCTCGGCCATCGGCTCCAGCGCCTACTCCTTCGTCTCCATGGTGCGCAGCTTCGGCCCACTGCTGCGCGACGGCGGCAGCTTCATGAACCTCACCTTCATGGCTTCCGAGCGCGTGTTTCCCGGCTACGGCGGCGGCATGTCCTCGGCCAAGGCCGCGCTCGAGTCCGACACGCGCACCCTGGCCTACGAGGCTGGCCGGCTCTACGGCGCCCGTGTCAACAGCATCTCGGCCGGGCCCTGGGCTTCGCGCGCGGCCAGCGCCATCGGTTTCATCGGCAACATGATCGACTACGCCGAACGTAACTCTCCGCTGAACGCTTCGATTACGGCCACCGAAGTGGGCTCGACCGCGGCCTTCCTTTGCAGCCCCCTGGGCAGCGGCATCACCGGTAGCGTCGTCTACGTGGACAAGGGCTACCACGCCATGGGAGTGGCGGTGGACGCCGTACCGGACATCTTGGCCTCAGCCGAGGGCTGAAGACGGCGCGCCAGGAGGGGGGCCCGGGGGCTCGGACGGGGGGCCAAGGATGTGCCCCGGGCGCCTTCAGGCGACCGGGAGTTCCTGGGTGAGCCCGCCGTCGAGGGCCTCGAAGTCTTCGGAAGCCAAGTCGGTCACCAAAGCTTCTTCGGTCGGCACCAGGCTGTGGCTGAGGTCGCTCAGGCGCAGCGCATAGGCTCCGAAGTACTCGCCGAGCAGCTGCCTGACCGCCTCGGGCTCGAAGTCCCTACAACTGTAGACGTCGAGCACGAAAAAGTTGCGCTGGGGCCAGGTGTGGATGGCGCAGTGGGAGGTCGAAAGCACGGCCACCCCGGTCACCCCACCTTCGTCCTCGAAGGGCTCCACGTTGAGCTTGGAGATTTCCTCCTCGACCTCGTAGAGATGGGGCGCACCGAGCAGCCGCATTCCCAAGCGCGAGACCATGGCCTCAAGTAAGTCGCGCATGACCGCGACGCTCCGAAGGCGGTCCGCCTGACCTTTGCCTACGACTTTGACGTGACGCCCGTGACTCATGCGAAAACCGCCGGACGAGAGTGAAAAAAACAACTACCCGTGGATTAGAGCGGCGGAAGCTACGGCCAAGGCCCGGGCTTGTCAAACGAATTAAGGAGTAGACAAAAGCCCTGTGAAATCCTTGGGCAATTTGGCCATGGCGGTGACTTTCCGCGCAGGCTACAATCAAGAAGTGTCCCTTCGGGTCGACCAGGACCACGCACGGTTCAAACACATCATTCGGGGAAAGATTCGTCAGAATCTCCGGCGCTACATCTCCAAGGGCGAGCTGTTGGGGCGTCAGGGCAAGGACACCGTCTCGATCCCGATCCCCCAGATCGACATTCCCCGCTTTCGCTTCGCCGACAAGCAGCAGGGGGGCGTAGGCCAGGGCGACGGCGAGCCCGGCGACGGCCTGGGGCAGCCGGGCGAAGGCCAGGGGCAGGGTCCGGCCGGCCAGGGTGAGGGTGAGCACGTCCTCGAGGTGGATGTGGACCTGCAGGAGCTGGCCCAGATCCTGGGCGAAGAGCTCGAGCTGCCCAACATCGAGGACAAGGGCAAAAGCCGCATCGAGCAGGTCAAAGACCGCTACGTGGGGCTGCGCAAGGTGGGCCCCAACTCCCTGCGCCACTTCCGCCGCACCTTCCGGCAGGCCCTCAAGCGCCAGATCACCATGGGCACCTACGATCGCGCGCGCCCGGTGATCGTGCCGGTGCGCGACGACATGCGCTTCCGCAGCTGGCGCACCGAGGTCGAACCCGTCGCCAACGCCGTGATCCTCTACATGATGGACGTCAGCGGCTCCATGGGCGACGAGCAAAAGGAGATCGTGCGCATCGAATCCTTCTGGCTCGACACCTGGTTGCAGAGCCAATACCAGGGGCTCGAGACGCGCTTCGTGATCCACGACGCAGTCGCGCGCGAGGTCGACCGCGACACCTTCTTTCGCACCCGCGAATCCGGCGGCACCATGATCTCGTCGGCCTACAAGCTCGCCGCCGACATCATCGAGCAGGACTATCCCGTCAGCGAGTGGAATATCTACCTCTTCCACTTCTCCGACGGCGACAACTGGAGCGTCGACGACACACTTCTGTGCGTGCAGCTCTTGCGCGACAAGTTGATGCCCGCGGCCAATGTCTTTTGCTACGGCCAGGTCGAAAGCCCCTACGGCTCGGGGCAGTTCATCAAGGACCTGCACGAGCACTTCGCCGGCGAGGACAAGCTCCTGACCAGCGAGATCCGAGACCGCGACGCCATCATGGACTCGATCAAGGACTTCCTGGGCAAAGGCAAGTAGCTCCATGTCCCAGTTCGCACTCAAGACCGCCCTTCCCGGCTATCTGCTGGACGAGAAGAAGCGCATCGAGGCCCACGCACGGGACTACGGCCTCGACTTCTTCCCCGTGCTCTTCGAGATGCTGCCCTACGATCATATGAACGAGATCGCAGCCTATGGGGGCTTCCCGAGCCGCTACCCCCACTGGCGCTTCGGCATGTCCTATGAGCAGCTGAGCAAGAGTAGCGAGTACGGCCTTTCGACCATCTACGAGATGGTCATCAACAACAACCCCGCGGTGGCCTATCTGCTCGAGGGCAATAGCCTGATCGATCAGAAAATCGTGATGGCCCACGTCTACGGCCACGTGGACTTCTTCAAGAATAACTTCGCGTTTCGCGCCACCGATCAGGGAAAAGACGCCGAGACCGGCGCCCCGATTCGCAAGTGGATCGACGCCATGGCCAACCACGGCTCGGTGGTGCGGCGCTGGTCCAACCGCGTCGGCATCGAGAAGATCGAGACCTTCATCGACGACTGCCTGAGCCTGGAAAATCTCATCGACCCCCACCGCCCATTGACGCGCGTGGCGACGAGCCACGAGCGCGCCTCCGAGCACAAGGACTACGACGCCCCCGCCGAGGAGCTGCCGCGCCTGAAGGTCGATCGCGACTACATGGAGCACTACATCAACCCCGAGGAATTCCTCGAGGCCCAGCGCAAGAAGGTGGAAGCCGAGGCCCAAAAAGCCAAGCGCACCCCCGAGGAACCCGATCGGGATGTGATGGGCTTTCTGCTCGAGCACGCGCCGCTCGAGCCCTGGGAGCGCGACGTGCTGGCCGTGGTCCGCCGCGAGGCCTACTACTTCGCCCCCCAGGCCCAGACCAAGATCATGAACGAGGGCTGGGCCACCTACTGGCACTCGACCATCCTCACCGAGCGCGCCGCCGACGGCTCCGAGATCGTCGACTACGCCGACCGCTGCGCCGGTGTGCTGGCGACCTCTCCGACCCAGCTCAACCCCTACAAACTCGGAGTGGAACTCTTCCGCCACATCGAAGACCGCTGGAACAAGGGGCAATTCGGCAAGGAATGGGACGATTGCGACGACTTGACCCTACGCCAGGGCTGGGATCGGCGCCTGGGGCTCGGCCGCCAGAAGATCTTCGAGGTGCGCGCGCTCTACACCGACGTCACCTTCATCGACGAGTTCCTCACGCCTGATTTCGTGATCGATCAGAAGCTCCTGAGCTTTGGCTATAACCCCAAAAACGATCGCTGGGAGGTCGAGTCGCGCACCTTCGAGGCGGTCAAACAGAAGCTGCTCTTCCAGCTCACCAACGCCGGCAATCCAGTGGTCAGCGTGCTGGACTCCAACCACGAAAACCGGGGCGAGCTGTTGCTGACCCACGACCATCAGGGTGTCGACCTGCGCCAGGACTACGCCCAGGCCGTGCTCGGCGCCCTGCAGCGCGTCTGGAAGCGCCCGGTGGAGCTTCAAACGTCGGTCGAGGGCAAGCCGGTGGCGCTGCGCTACGACGGCAAAGAGCACAGCGCCAAGGCCTGAGGGTCCGCGCCTTGGGCGCTCGACGCTCAGAGCGACTTCAGCTCGTTGATCACGTCCTGCAGGACCTTCTTGGCGTCGCCGAAGATCATGGTCGTATTGTCGTGCTCGAAGAGCGTGTTCTTGATGCCCGCGTAACCCGGGCTCAGGCTGCGCTTGACGACGAAGACCGAACGCGAATCGTGCACGTTCAGGATCGGCATGCCGTAGATGGGGCTCGACTTGTCGCTCAGGGCCGCCGGGTTGACCACGTCGTTGGCGCCCAGGACGATCGACACGTCGGTGCTCTTGAACTCCGGATTGATCACGTCCATCTCGAGCAGCTGCTCGTAGGGCACGTCAGCCTCGGCCAACAGCACGTTCATGTGCCCGGGCATGCGGCCGGCCACCGGATGGATGGCGTAGGTGACCTTGCAGCCGCGGGCGATCAGCAGGTCAGCCATCTCGCGCACCGCATGCTGGGCCTGGGCCACTGCCAGACCGTAACCCGGCACGACCACCACCGACTCGGCGGTCTCCAGCAGCATCGCCGCCTCCTCGGCACCGCAAGAGGTGACGTTGCTGTATTCCTCGTCGCCGCCGCCCCCGCCGCCGTCCTCGCCGAAGCCGCCGACCAGGACGTTGAGCAGCGAGCGATTCATGGCCACGCACATGATCTGCGTCAGAATCAGGCCGGAAGCGCCCACCAGCGCACCGCTGATGATCAGGAGGTTATTGCCAAGCACGAAGCCCGTGGCCGAAGCGGCCATGCCCGAGTAGGAGTTGAGCAGCGAGACCACGACGGGCATGTCGGCGCCGCCGATGGGGATGACAAGCAGCACACCCAGGGCCAGGCTCACCAGCGTGAGCATAAGCGCCGGCTGCTCGGCGCCGCCGCCCGTTTGGTAGGCGAACTGCCCCACCAGCACCACGGCACCGATGCCCAACAAAGCGTTGATCACGTGGCGACCGGGCAGCATGATGGGCTGGCCGCGCTTGAGCTTGCCCTGCAGCTTCAAAAAGGCGATCAGACTGCCACTGAGGGTGAGCGCACCGATCAGGATCGACAGCCCCACGGTCACCGCCTGGGAGCCGCCGATCACGGAGGCGGCGCTGTCGACGCTGCCCGTCTCGACCAGCTCCTGCCACACCACCGCCAACGCCACCAGCGCCGAGGCGGCGCCGCCGAAACCGTTGAAGAGCGCCACCATCTCGGGCATGGAGGTCATCTCGACCTTCACCGCGGCAATGCCACCCACCAAGCCGCCCAGGATCACGCCGGCGATGATGAAGCGGTAGTCCACCTGCCCCATGTCGAGCAGGGTGCCGAGCACCGCCAGGAGCATCGCGGTCGAGGCGATGGTATTGCCGCTACGCGCGGTGCGCACGCGCCCGAGGCGCTTGAGGCCCAGGATGAAGAGGACCGCCGACAACAGGTAGATCAGCGGTACCAGCGTCGAGCTGATCAGATCACTCATTTCTTCTTCTTCCCGAACATCTTCAGCATGCGGTCGGTCACCATGAAGCCGCCGACCACGTTGATGGTCGCGAAGGCGATGGCCGCGCAGCCGAGGATGTTGCTGATCGTCGGATCGGCGGTCTTGGCCGTGTGCAGCGCACCGACGATGGTGATGCCGCTGATGGCGTTGGCACCGCTCATCAGCGGCGTGTGCAGGGTCGGCGGAACCTTGGTGATGACCTCGAAGCCGACGAACGACGCCAGCACCAGCACGTAGATCCCGATCAAGAGCGGTCCCATGGTCATGCGGAGCCTCCTTCTGAAGCAGCCGACAACGCCTCGGCAGTGGGCTTGTGACGAACTTCTCCGGCGTGGGTCAACGCCGCTCCGGCGATGATCTCGTCCTCGAAGTCGAGCGCAAACGACGCATCCTTTTCGAGCAGCTTGACCAGGGCCTGCACGTTGCGGGCGAAGAGCATGCTGGCGTCGACCGGTGTCTGCGCGGGCAGGTCCGAGTAGCCGACGATCAGCACGCCATGCTTGGTCACTTCCTTGCCGTTCTCGGTCAGCTCGCAGTTGCCGCCCGAGTCGGCGGCCAGGTCGACGATCACCGAGCCGGCCTTCATCTGCTCGACCATGTCGGCGGGCACCAGGCGCGGCGCCGGACGGCCGGGGACCTGGGCGGTGGTGATGAGCACGTCGGCGGCGATCACGCGCTCGCGCACGATTTCGCGCTGCTTCTGCAGGAACTCGGGCGTGACTTCCTTGGCGTAACCGCCGTCGCCGGAGCCGCTCTCCTGCATCGGCAGGTCGATGAACTTGCCACCGAGGGACTCGACCTGCTCCTTGACCTCGGGGCGGATGTCGCTGACCTCGACCACCGCGCCCAGGCGCCGCGCCGTAGCCACCGCCTGCAGACCGGCAACGCCTGCACCCATGATCACCACGCGCGCCGGCTGGATGGTGCCGGCCGCCGTCATCAGCAGCGGGAAATACTTTCCGAGCTTGCTGGCCGCCAAGAGCACCGCCTTGTAGCCGGCGATATTGGCCTGCGACGACAGCGTGTCCATGCTCTGGGCGCGACTGATGCGCGGCACCAATTCCAGCGCCAGCCAGCTCACCTTGCCCGCCGCCATCATCTTGACGGCCTCGAGATTCTTGTTGGCCCAGGCGTGGGAGACCAGGATCGCCCCTTCCTTGAGCAGGCCGGCCTCATGGGCCGAAAGCGCCGGATTCTGCATTGGCGGACCGATCTTCAGCACCAGGTCGGCGCTCGCCCAGGCCGCCTTGGCATCGGTGCTGATGCTGGCCCCGGCCTCCTCAAAGGCCTTGTCCGACATGTACGCACCCGCACCGGCCCCGGTCTCAACGGTCACTTCGAAACCGCCCTTGACGTATCGCTTGATCGTCTCGGGGGTCGCCGCGACCCGGGTCTCGCCGGGAGCGGACTCCTTGGGAACGAAAATCTTGGCAGCCATCGCGGCTGCTTTATACCCGCTTTACGGTCTCCCTGACCACTGCTTTGCAAGGACGCCGTGTTGGACCGCGGCAGTCACCGCGACGATCGCTGCGGATCTCAAAACGCCAGGCGGTCGCTACGCAGCTCCGGCAGGTCCACCGACAGGCGCGTCATGGGCAGGTTTTTCTGCGCCCGATAGGCCGCATAGTGGGTGAGCACGCGGCGCACGTAACGGTGGGTCTGACTAAAAGGGATGAGTTCGAGGAAGGCGTCGAGCGGCATGTCAGGATGGTGCTTGCCCATCCACAGTCGCACGTTATGGGGACCGCCGTTGTAGGACGCGATCGCCAGCGGCAGGCGCCCATCAAAGCGACGCAGAAGCGACGCCAGGTACCAGGCCGAGAAGTTCAGATTGGTCTGGGGGTCGAGCAGATCCGGCACCTCGAAACCCTCGACGCCGAGCTGGTCGGCGATGCGGCGGCCGGTGGCGGGCATGATCTGCATCAGGCCCACGGCACCCGCGTAGGAGACGATGCGGCGGTTGAAGATCGACTCCACGCGCATCACGGCGAAAAGCAGATTGGGATCGAGCCCGTGGCGGCGCGCGGCGCGCTCGACCTCGTCGGCATAGGCTCGCGGTCGCTCACCGCGGCTGAAGACGCCCAGCCGCAGCGCCGTACCGGCATCGCCCAGTAGACGTGCCACGCGGCTGAGCTCGAGCCGCGTGGCCTTGCCCAGATCCTCGCGCGCCTGGCGCAGTGCCCAGTCGGCCGGCCGACGCGCCGGGGCCGAGCCGGTGTAGACCGCTTCCAGACCCGAGCGCAGGCGCGGGCTGCCGATGGCATCGCGGTAGGCGAGGTAGGCCTCGTGGACCTCGTCGGCGGCGTCCTCGAAACGGTCGAGCATGACCAGGTCCAGGGCGCGACCGAGCCAGGGATAGGCCTCGCCATGAGCAGCCGCGATCGGCTCGAGCAACTTGCGAACCTGGCGGCGCAGACGCGCACGCTCACGCTCCGGCGCCTCGGCGTCGGGGGCGCGCAGCACCTCGGCGCCGTCGAGGTCACCGGCACGCAGCCTGCCCGGCGGCAGGTCCGCCCGCGTCGGATAGGTCAGCATGGGCCGATAACGCACCACAGGCGAGGGCGAGCCCAGATCGAGCCAGGAGCTGATCATCGAAAGCGCTTCACCCCCCTGGGGGGTCATGGCCACGCCAGCATCGGGCCCGGCTTCCTTGGCGCCCCGCACGGACATGGTAGCCGGCGACTTCGCGGCCATGTCGCTGCCGCGCGCGACCTCGGCCGCGACCAATGGCTCCTGCTCCGGCGGCAAGCAGCTCTGCTTGGCCGCGCTGTGCAAGGCCCACAGGCGTTGGTCGGCCCACATGGCGTAGTAACGGGTGGCGCTGCGGTCGCCCAGGATCACGTCCAGATAGAGCGCCTCAGCCTCGCCGCTACGCCCCAGACGCTCGAGCGCCCGCGCCTGATGGTAGCTGGCCGACACCCGCAGCTGCGGCGCGCGCGTGGCGCCCTCGAAGAGCTCGGCCACGTAGCGGTCGTCGCCAAAGCCGGCGGCTTCGATGGCCGCGTCGAAGCGCGCCGCGGCGATCAGGCTCTCGCGCCGCACCATCGCCTCGAGCACCTCGTCGGCCAATTCGCGCTTTTCGTATTGCACGGCCAGGGACAACAGCAGCCTCAACTGACCATTATTGAGCTTGCGCACCGGACGCGAACGCACGATGGCGGCGATCCTGCGCTCGGCGGCGCGCAGCTCGGTGGCGTCGAGTTGATCGACACGCTGCGGCGGCGGCGTCAGCTTGGCGATCTCGGGGGCGGGTGCACCCGTCTGCCGGGCGCGCCGCATCTCGTCGCGAACTTCCTTCCAGCGCCCCTGGATGCGCGCCAAACGACCCGCCAAAAGATGCAGGCGCGCGCGCTCGGCAGCGTTCATGGTCATCTTTTGCAGGGCCTCGACCTCCGCCGTGACCATCGTCAGCGGTGCACCGCTGAGCAGCAGTTCGGCGCGGTCGAGCCGTTCGGTGGCGCTAAAGGCGCGCACCGTCACGCCCGCGGCCTTCAGCCGCTCCAGCTCGGCGCGGGCCTCGGCTGCAGCGTGGCTGGCGGGGTCGGCCAGGTCGATGCTGCGGTAGAGGGCGGCAGCGCCCCAGCGATTGCCCCAACGATCGCGCGCCCGGGCCTGCTCCAGCCGCAGCTGTTCGCGCTCGGCCAGGTGGGGATAGCGCCTCAGCAGGGCTTGAAGCCGGGCCTCACCGTCGCGCTCGCCGGAGCGCAGCTTGCAACGGACCAACCCCACGCGACCGCGCACCGCCACGCTGCGGTCGAGGCTGCCGGCGGCCAGCTCGTAGGCCTTGCAGGCCTGCTCGGGCAGGTCGGTGTCCATCAATACGTCACCGCGCTCAAGGGCGATGCGATCCTCGATGCGAGGCATCGCCCGTTCCACGATGCGCAGCTGGAGCAGGGCGTCGGCGCTCTGGCCACGCTCGCGCAAGCGCTCGGCCTTGCGCAGGGACGCGCGAGCCTCACCTACCTTGAGCGGCGCGGTCCAGGGATGGGTCGACACCGCTCCGTTGGCGGCATCATGGACGGCATCGGTCACCGACGGCTCGGCGGACGGATCGAACGCGACACACTGCATCGACTGCCAGGACTCATGCTGGCTCGCGGACACGGAAGCGCGCGCCGGTGGTTGAACGGCACACACCGGTTCGCCTTGCCAAGCCCCGACTGGATTCACCAGAAGGCAAGCTCCAAAGACTATCCCGATTCTGCAAATCGCCCGCACGTTACACCACTTTTAATGTGGCGGATCGGGACCGAAATCGCAAAGAAAGTAGGACGAAAACCGGCGCCGTCAGCCGATTTTTTGGACGCACGAAGAGCGCACGCGATTCAAGCAGCGGGGTGGCGTCAACACCGTGTAGGTACGGGTGTTATGTGAGCCTGATTGTGGTCGCTTGCACATGCGAGATCGCCTGCGATACGCGGCCTACCTCGCGGTGGGCGAAGCGATCGCAACGCGTCATCAAACGCCGCCGTCAGCACCGCTCGCCGCACCCTCTTCGGACTCGCCGGAGCGATCGCGATCGCGCGAGAGTTCGGGTAGCGCCACCGTGACGACCGCCGCCGCCAGGATCAACGCAAAAGCCGACCAGATCAGGCCTTCACGCCAGCGAGCGCGCCGGCTTTCGCCTTCACTCACGATCCGAGCGCCCGCAGATTTTGCTCGAGTCGCGCCGCTGGTGGCTGCAGGTCGGGCTCGAAGCGCGTACCCATCACGGTCTCGCACGCTTCGATGTAGCGGCGCGCCGCTTCGAGCCGCACGTCATCGGGGATCACGGGAATCGGTCCATCGCCCTTGTAGCCCTGATCGGCCAGCCAGCGCCGGACGTATTCCTTGTCGAACGACTCCGGAGTCAGCCCCTGGGCGATGCGCTCTTCATAACTCTCGCGAAACCAGAAGCGCGAGGAGTCGGGGGTGTGGATCTCATCGATGACCACCAGCTGACCGTCGGGACGGCGGCCGAACTCGTATTTGGTGTCGACCAGGATCAGCCCGCGCTCGGCGCAGTGGCGCTGGCCGAGCTCGAATAGCCGCATCGAAAGCGCCGCAGCCTCGTCGAAGTCTTCGGCGCTGACGCGTCCGCTTTCGATGATCTGCTCGCGCGAGGCGTTTTGATCGTGCTCGCCGTCGCGGGCCTTGGTGGTGGGCGTGAGCAGCGGCTCGGGCAGGCGCTGATGGGGCTCAAGGCCGTCGGGCAGGGTGTGGCCGCAGAACTCGCGCTCGCCGCGCGTGTAGGCGGTCAGGATGCTGGTGGAGCTGACGCCCGTGAGATAGCCGCGCACCACCATCTCCACCTCGAGCGGCTGACACTCCACGCACTCCATGGCGTTGGGATCGGGCATGGAGAGCATGTGGTTGGGGCAGACCTCGGCGCTGGTTTCGAACCAATGGGCCGCCACCCGATTGAGCACCTGACCCTTGAAGGGCAGCGTGCCCAGCACGCGATCGAAGGCGCTGATGCGGTCGGTGACGACGATGATGCGGCGGCCGTCGGCGGTGCTGTAGTTATCGCGCACCTTGCCCTGGTACTTGCGACCGAGCCAGTCCAGCTCGCTGCGTTCGAGGGTGAGGGAAAGGCCCTTTTTCAAGGTATCGAGGTCCATCAAAACTCCGAAAAATGCGTTGGCAGAAGCGGAAGCTGTAGCAAAGCTCGCCGCCGAGTGCCACGGTCACCGCCGCGCGTTTGCAACCTTCGCGTCGGTTGACGGTCGCCGATCGGGGAGGTAGGCGATCGATGTGGATCCCTTCACCGATCTCGACGCGATCCGGGCCCGCCTGTCGGGCCGCGATCACCGCCGCCATGACGGTCCGGCCACGCGCCGGGCGGCGGTGGCGGCGGTGCTGCGGCCGGGGGCCCAGGGCGCGGAAGTGCTGCTGATCCGCCGGGCCGAACGCGAAGGCGATCCCTGGTCGGGGCACATGGCTTTTCCGGGCGGCCACGAGGAGCCCGGCGACCGCGATCTGCTAGCCACCGCCCGACGCGAGACCGTCGAGGAAGTAGGCCTGCCGCTCGGCGACGCGCAATTCTTGGGGCCCCTCGACGAATTCCCGGCGATCGCCCGCGGCCGCTTCACGGGTATGCTGATCGCCCCCTTCGTCTTCGGCGTCGAGGCCGATCCGCCGCTGCGCCCCAACCACGAGGTTGCAGCGGTGCGTTGGGCGCCGCTTTCGGCCATGGCGCGGGGCGAATACGACGTGGTCAAGGAGGTGGAGCGCGACGGCGCCCTCCACCGCTACCCCGGCTTCCGGGTCGGAAAGGACGTGGTCTGGGGGCTGACCCACCGCATGCTGAGGGCGCTATTCGAAGCCCTGCGGGCGCCGTGACGGATCGCCGACGGGTTGGTTGATCCACGCGGGCGCTTGCGCCCCGCGGGTTGGCGCCCTACGAATCGGGCGTGGATGAAGCGAATTTCGAACGCAAGGCGGCCGAGGTCTTCGAGCGGGTGCTCGATCGCTTCGACGACATCGACCCCGAGCAGGCCGAGGTCGAGACCAGCGGCGACGTGATCCGCATCGACTTCGCGGCCGGCGGCTGCGTGGTGCTCAACACCCAGCGCCCCGCCCGCCAGCTTTGGCTCGCTGGCGGCCACAGCGCCTGGCACTTCGACTACGCGCCCGAGCGCGACCAATGGCTCGACGACAAGGGCCGCGGCGAACTCTTCGAGGTGCTCGCCGAGCTCGAGCGCCGCTACCTGCCGGGCTGACGCCTTGCTCGCCCCCGCCTTCCTCGTTCAGCCGCCCATCGCCGTTTTTTTGACCCACAGCCGTTCCTGCTTAGCGTCGGAGCCATGGCGCGCCCATCTTCGGCGCGCCGAGCCGATCCAAGGAGAACGACGATGAGCGGTGTACGGGCTGCACAAAACCTCGCGCGACAACCCCTGCAGGGAGACGTCGAACGCATGCAGGATGCGCTCTACGACATCCTCGCCACCGGCATCGACCCCGATGGCGACATCTCCAGCGAGGTGGTCGAGCGCTTCCTCTTCGAACACGCGCGCACGCCCAAGAGCGCCGAGCAGTTCAGCGCCTTCTTCGCCGAACACGGCATCGACGCCCCCGACGCCGACGCCGCCAAGGTCACCGATCTCGAGCTGCCGCCGCTGCGCGCGGTGCCGAACGCCGACGCGCTCGAGCCCATCGCCGCCAGCCCCTCTGCAGCCACGGGCGCCTTGCCACCTGTCCCGGCCCCCCTGCCGCGTACCCGCGACGACCTGGAAGACCCGCTGCCGACGCCCAACTTCGAGGCCGTGCGCGCGCGCCGCAGCGGCCTGCTGCCCTGGCTGGGCATGGGCCTGCTGGGCGCGGCCGCCATGGCCGCCCTCGGCTTCGGCTACGTGCTGGTGCGCGATCTGCAGGGCCAGGTCGCCGAGGCGCGTCAGGCCGGCGAGCGGGACCACGCCCTGATCGAGCAACTCGAAGCGCGCTCGGCGGGCATCCAGGCGTCGGTCGCCGCAAACGGCGAGATGATGATGCGCATGGATCAAAAGAACGACCTGCTGCTCGACTCCATCGCCAGTGAGCCCGACCCCAAGGAAGCGGCCTGGAAGAAGCGCCGCGGTGGTCGCTGAGCTTCACTCCGCCGGCGGCGCCGCATCCGCGAGGAGCAGCTGCCGGCGCGGGCCATGGCCCAGGGAGCGCAGCTGCGCTTCGAAGAAGAATTCGCGTTCTCCGAAGGCCGGCCGCAGATCGTCGAACCACGTGGCATCCGGGTCGTAGCGCGCGAAAAACGGCCGCCCTACCCAGTCCGGATCGCGGGCCTGGAGAAATTTGAGCACGAAGACGCGCTCGCCGTGCACACGCGCCACGCCGTCGATGAGCACCTTGCCGGGCGTCGCGCTCATGGACGGTCCGCGCACCGTGCGCCCCAGGCCGCTGACCTGGCCGAGCGCTTCATTGAAGATCGCGTGGGCGCGGACCAGGGGTAGCTCGAAGTATTGCCGCGGCCCGGTGTCGCGCTCGACGAACATGTAATAAGGCACCGCCCCGAGCTGCACCTGCTTGCGCCAGAGTTCGGCCCAGGCCGCCGCGTCGTCGTTGACGCGACGCACCACCGGCGCCTGGGTGCGCACCACCGCGCCGGTGCTTCGAATGCGGCGAATCGCCTCTTCGGCGATCGGGGTCGAAAGTTCGCGCGGATGGCTATAGTGGGCCATCACCGCCAGGTGCCGACCGGAGGCGACCACCCGCTCGAAAAGGCGCAGCAGATCGTCGGCGTCGGGATCCTGCACGAAGCGCTGGGGCCAATAGGCCGGCGCCTTGGTACCGATGCGGATTTCGCGAACCTGCGACAGCTCCGGCGACAGCAGCGGCTCCACGTAGGCGCCCAAAACCGCGCTGCGCATGACCATGGGGTCGCCGCCCGTGAATAGCACGTTGCACAGCTCGGGCTGGCTTTGGACATAGCGCAAGAGGCCCTCGATCTCGCGCGCGGCAAACTTCAGATCGTCGATGCCCACAAACTGCGCCCAGCGAAAGCAATAGGTGCAATAGGCGTGGCAGGTTTGGCCGCGACTGGGAAAGAAGAGCGCCGTCTGGGCGTATTTATGTTGCACCCCCGACAGCGCACTGCCGTCGGGCAGGCGCGGCACGTTGAGCTCGCGCTGACCGGCCGGGTGCGGATTGAGCCTCAGCTGGATGTCGCGGGCGGCGGCCTGTAGCTCCCGCGGAGAGGCCTCCGACTGGACCAGCGCGAGCATACGCTCGAAGTCGTGGCGAGCCAGCATCTCGGGCTGGGGAAAGGTCAGCTGGAAGATCGGATCCTCGGGGATGCGGGACCAGTCGATCAGCTGCTCGACGACGTAGGCGTTGGTGCGGAAGGGCAGGACCCAGGCGCTTGCCCGAATCCCGTCCCGTACCTCCTTGGGGAGTGCTGCCAGGGCTGCGATGCGGTCGATGTCACGTCGCGTGAAGGCGCGATAGGGGGCGGCTTCCTGCTGGGGAACGTGATGCTGCATCGGGCGGCTGTGGCGGTTTCCTCGGGATTTCCAGTGACTCGCGACGGCACGAGCAAGGTGCCGAAAATACAGACTTTGCGGTCAAGCTCCAAGCCCCTGGGAGGCCTAGTGGCTGCGCCTTCAGCGGCTCCCCAGGGGCAGCGACGCCAAGAGCGGCGGGGAGCCATCTCGGGGATTTGAACCCCGGACCTACGGTTTACGAAACCGTTGCTCTACCACTGAGCTAAGATGGCCTGAGGGCTTGGGAGCCGGTTGGGTAACCGACGCACCCTTGGGTGTCAAGCTGGGTATCGAGCACCGGCCGATGCCCTGATCATACTATCAGAGACGACGTGGACGCAAATCGCTTCGCGCCCGTCCATGCCTCGGCGGCGTCGCGCGGCGAGTCAGAGTTCGTCGTCGCCGTCGTCGTCGAGTGCGAGCGATTCGTCCATCTCGCCGTCGTCGTCGTCGTCGTCGAAGTCGTCGTCGTCGTCGTCGTCGTCGGCTCCGTCCGCCTCCTCGTCGTCGTCCATGCCGGGACCGCGGAACTTGAGCTCCACGCTGACATCGGCCAGGTGGGACTCGAGCAACTCGAAGAGTTCATCGACGTCCTCGCCATCCCATTCGTCGAGCGTGTCGCCGATGAAATCGTAGAAGTCTCCCCCGTCGATCCGACGCTCGATCTCCTCGATCTGTTCCTCGTCGAAGGCGTCCATGACGTCCTCGCGCAAGGTCTCGGTATCGCCGTCTTCGATCGCGTCGGATGCCGACTGTCGAATCTGTCGGACCGACCTCTTGTCCAGGAAGATTTCCATCCGGAGTAGGCCTCCTGCTGCCTCGAAAATTGGCGCCTACTATCGATGCCGACCGCTTGTCAACAAGCCCGTTGCATGGTCGGCATCGAGCGCCATGACAGCTGCGGACGTAGCCCCGACCAGCGCCCCCGTCAACGCCGATCGACGTGCACCGAACTTCCCGCTTGCCAGCAGCGGTTTCGCTATGTTCTTGACGCCAATGCGCCGGGCAGGGTCCACTTGTAGGTGGCATGATCTGTGGACAGTGTCAGCGGGATAACCCCCCGAAGAACGCCTTCTGCCACGGCTGCGGCGCTCCGATGGGGGCCTCGGTGGGCCCAGCCGCCGACCCGATGATCAGCCCCGACGCCTGCCCTCGCTGCGGATCGCGCAACGCGCCGCACATGAAATTCTGCGGCACCTGCGGATCGGGCCTGGCGCCCCCGCCGGACGCGGTCGCCTCCTCGGTTCCAGTCGCACCTCCGGGAGCGGCTCCAGTAGCCCCCCGTCCCGCCGTGCCCCCGGCGTCTGCGCGCCGCTCCGCCCCGCACCCAGCGGCGGGCGGCCCCGGGGAGCAAGCCACCGAGCCGGGCACCTGCTCGAGCTGCGGGGAGCTGTGGGAGCCCGGTGCCCGCTTCTGCAAATTCTGCGGCGCCCAGGCCGAACTCGGCCCCTCCACAGCGCGCCAATCCCTGGTCTCGGCCGCAGCCCCCAGCCCCGCGGGACCGCGTACGGCCCGGGTCGTGGTGATCCACCGGGACGGCAGCGAGGGCGGCTCCTACAGCCTCGAGGGCACCAAAACCGACATCGGAAACCGCGAAGGGGACATCGTGATCACCGACGATCCCTACATGTCGCCTCGCCACGCGCGCATCGAGCGCATAAATGATACGTACATCCTGCGGGATTTGGGTAGCGTGAACGGGATCTACGTCCGGATCGGCGAACCCATCGAGCTGCGCGACAGGGACATGTTCTTAATAGGACAGCAAGTGTTACGCTTCGAAATAGTACCGGAGCCGGAACGCCGTGTGGGCGCAGCAAAGCAACATGGGGTGATGATTTTTGGGACCCCCGACAATGCCCGCCTCGCCCGGGTCGTTCAGTACGGAACCGACGGCCTGGAGCGGGACGTGTATTACCTGGATCGCGACGAGACGGTATTCGGTCGCGAGCAGGCCGACGTGGTTTTTGCCGAGGACCCCTTCCTGTCGCGCCGCCACGCCGTCATCAGCATGGACCGCAGCAGCGTTCGCTTTCAGCTACGCGACCTGGGTTCGTCGAATGGAACCGCCCTGCGCTGCCGCTCGGAGTGGCCGCTGAAACACGGTGAGCAATTTCGCGTGGGACGACACCTCTTTCGCTTCGACCTGGCCGCTTCGGTTGGAAACTCGGTTGGAAACTCGGCCGGACAGGGCGCGCCATGAGCGAAGCCTCGACCGAAGACGCGCAGCAGGCGGTGGACGCACCCGCCGATGAACAAGGCGCAGCGGCCACCGAGGCCGCTGGCATCGAAGTGGTCTGCGCCGGCAGCACCGCCGTGGGCCAGGTCCGCGAGCACAACGAAGACAACTTCGTCATCGCCGATCTCACACAGGGCAAAATCCTGCCGCGCGACACGGTCTGCGAGCAGCCGGTCGGTGAAGGCGGTTTTCTATTCGCGGTCTGCGACGGCATGGGGGGCGCGGCCGCTGGTGAGGTCGCCAGCCAGATGGCCGTCGATATTCTGGTCGAGGCCATGCGCCGAGGCGGTCCACCGGGCCATCGCGACGCCCTGGCGCGGCGCCTGGTCAGCACCGTCGAAGAATCGGGGCGCCGCATCTACGAAGCCGCCCAAAAGGAGCGCTCGCGACGGGGCATGGGCACCACCGCCACGGTCGCGGTTCTGCTCGACAAGGTGCTCTTCCTGGCCGAGGTGGGCGACAGCCGCGCCTACCTGCTGCGAAACGACACCTTGCGCCAAGTGACCAAGGACCAAAGCCTGGTCAATCAGCTGATCGAAGCCGGGCACCTGACCGAAGACGAAGCCGAAGCCTTCGAGCACTCCAACATCATCCTGCAGGCCCTGGGCACCAGCGAAACGGTGCAGGTCGACCTGACCTTCGTGGAGCTGCGCAAGGGCGATCGCCTGATGATGTGCTCCGACGGCCTGTCGGGGCTGGTGCACGCCGACACCCTGCGCTCGACGCTGGGCGTGGTCGAAGACGCCGCCGAGTGCTGCGCCAAGTTGATCGAATACGCCGAAGGCGGTGGTGGCCACGACAACATCACCGTGGTCGTGGCCGATTTCGACGGCGACGGCCTGGCCGAAGCCCAGCCGGACGACACCTTCGGCTATATGCAGTATCCGCTGCCGGAAGAAGACGATGCCTCCGACGGCGCCGGTGACGAGTCGGCCGAGACCGACGACGACGACAAGCCCATGCGCGAAGCCACGGCCGACGAGATCGAAACCCTGGCGCCGCCGGCGCACAGCCCCGACGACTCGCGCAGCAACGCGCTGTGGATCGGCGCTGGGGTGGTGTCGATGATCATCGCGGTTGCCTTTTGGTTGAACGTGGATCCAGCCAATACCGAGCCCCACGCTGCCGACAAGCCGGGCGCCGAAGCATTGCCCTCCGACGAGCCGAAGCCCGAGCCCGAAGCGATCGCCGAGGTGAAGGTCAACATCCACACCGACGTCGAGGGCGCGACGCTGATCGTCAATGGGGAGTCCAAGGGCGCAATCTCCAGCGACAAGAGCCTGAGCCTCAGCCTGATCCCGGGCGCTTACCGCTTCGAGGCCCAGCAGGACGGCGACTCCAAGGCCGTCACGGTGGCCACGGTGCGCGGCGACACACCGATGGACGTCTACCTGAAGCAGCCCGGCGTCCCCGAGGGCCGGGCCGGTGCCGGCGGCTCCCGGGACGGCGAGCAAGGCGCCACCCCCGAAGCCAGCACGGTGGTCCAGGGTGACGGCGCCAAGGACAAGCCGACGCCGAGCATCGAAGCGCCCCAAGAGGCGCAAGCGGCGCCCCAGGACGCGCAAGCGGCGCCCCAGGACGCGCAAGCGGCCGCCGACAAGCCGCGCAAGAAGCCCCGCAGCAAGCCGCGAAAGCCGCCCAAGCCCGCCGCCGAAGCCACCGCCGCAGCGAGCGACGAAGCCACCGCCGCCCGCGCCCCAGAGCCCAAGCCGCCCGAGCCAGCGCCGCCCCAGGACATCCCGGAAAATCCGTTCTAAGGTACTGGCGCTGCGCGCGAACGCGAGCGGCAGTCGTGCCGAAGCGCATGCGGGGGCTGCTGGACCGATCTTGACGGTGTTCCCTGGCGCCGTGGGAGAAATCTGGGCGCCTGACAAAATCTAATGCAACTCTCCGCGTCCCAGAGGGCACCCCCTGTGGCATGACGGAGTTCGGATTCGAAGCCCGGCGTCTCCAGCGACCGGCCACAGCACTCGCTGCGGGGTCGCGGCCGCGGCCCGCGACGGCGCCCGACGCTGCGCGCGACCGCTCGCGCCCCTCGCCGGCTGAGCTCTTGGCGCTGCGGGCGAGTGAGCCGGCGGCCATGGGGCAGCTCTACGACGCCCACCACCGGGCACTGCGCGGATTCTGCCTACGCCTGCTCGGCGACGCCGACGGGGCCGAGGATCTGCTGCACGAAACCTTTCTCTCCCTGCCGCGCGCCCTGCGTCGCTACCGCGGCGAGCGACCGCTGCGCTCCTTTTTGCTCGGTGTGGCCGCCAACCACTGCCGGCATCACGTCCGTGCCGCCGCCCGGCGACGCCGTGCCCATGCCCGCGCCATGCCCCCTGCCCAGGCTGGCGGCGACGAACTGCGACACGAGCAGGCGCGGGCTTGGCCGCGCCCGATGCGCTGACCTTTCCTCTCACCGGGATCGGACTCTTTGGAGGCCTCGGTGTCGGCATCACCGGAGCGATCCTCCAGACGGGGCAAGCCGAGCAATTCTTGCCCATCGGCATCGGCAGCCTCGGCACCGCCGCCCTGATCGCAGTCAGCACTGCGATTCGCGTGCCGCTGTCCCATCAGCGCTTGATGGGCGACTACCAGCGCATTCGTACGCCCGAGCGGCGCGCACGGCTGACGGCTTCCCAGCTCGCGGCCATGGAGCGGCGCTTTCAAAACTCCGAGCCCGCGATTCCGATGCGTTTCCAGGTCGTGCCGTACTATGTCGGCTTTGGCACGGCCATGTTTGTCGCCGCCGCAGACGACGACACCGATCCAGCAGACCGGCGGATGTTCTCAATGCTCGGCACACTCTGGTCGACCATGGCCATCGTGGCGCTGTGTTCGCCCACGCCCTACGAGCGCTACCAGTCCAAGCTCGAGGAAACCGGTTTCACCGTGGAGGTGATGCCCACCCTGGGCGGACTGCAGGCCGTCGGCTCGTTTTGACGCGCCCCAGGCGCTGCGGATTTTTTGACCGATCGGCGCCCACTGGCGACAACCGCCGGACGGAGGTCGCCATGAGCGCGGGTGCCAGAATTACCGACGAGGTCAACTTCTTTCGCAAGCGCGGCGAGCTGCGCAAGGCCGTCCGCGTGGTGCGCACGCGCTCGCCCGAGCGCCTGCGCTGGCGGGCTGCGGTCTCGTCGGTGACGGCTTCGGCCGCCGCACTTCAAGGCGTCGATCGCTTTCGCGTGGAAGAGCCCGTGCGCGAGTTGGTGCTCGATCTCGACGATCGCATCCTGCGCCGCGAGACCGTGCTCGATGCGCGCCGCTACGGCATCGATCTGGACCGCGGCGAGGTGATGCCCGCACGCACGGGCTGGGATCTGAAGCGCACGGCCTACTTGACCGGAGTCAACCACGAGTTGGTAGGCCGTTACCTGCCCTTGCCCGCCGACTACAGCTCCCCCATCGACACCTCGGGGGTGGTGGTGGTGGCACGCGCCATCGCCGCCGGCCACAAGAGCCGCTCCGATCGGCTGGTGCAGCGGGTCAGCGCCGACGGAAAAGAAGATCTCGCACGACACGAGCAGATGATGCTCGAGCGCGCACGCCACGAGCGCGACCTGGCGCGGCGCTGGGGCGCGCTGTCCAAGGCCCTGATCCACGGCTCGCGCTGACGCCCAGCACACTTGGGGCTCGCGAAAGAATCACTTCCCCCTTTGGTGCGTGACGGCGGAGTGCGGTCGGGACGGCGCCCGGAGGACAATCCGCAGTCGTACCCGAGGTACATCGAGGAATGCTTCGAGGACGCACGGCCCGAGCGTGCCCGCCGGTGCGTGCCAAAGGGGGAAGTGATTCTTTCGCGAGCCCTTAGTTCATCATGCGCGGACGCGGCGCGTAGCGGCCTTTGTCGAAGCCGCTGAAGTGCTCTTCGATCTCGGGGTGGCGACAGGGTTTGCCGCTGTCGTCGGCGACCAGGTTCTGCTCGGAGACGTAGGCCGTGTAGGTGGTCTGGTCGTTTTCAGCCAGCAAATGGTAGTAGGGCTGCTCTTTTTTGGGGCGGACGTCTTCGGGGATCGACTCCCACCACTCTTCGGTGTGATTGAAAACCGGGTCGATGTCGAAGATGACGCCCCGAAAAGGGTAGACGCGGTGCTTGACCACTTCGCCGATCGAAAATTTCGCGTCGCGCTTCCAGTTGTGCATGGCCCGGCTCTTCATTGGCTCGTTGCGGCCGTAGCCTCGAGGTCTTTTTCGTAGACGCGATAGACCTTGTATTTTTTGCCGCCCATGGCGCGGATCATCACGTTGACCGGGGTGTTGGTCTCCAGCGTCCAACCCAGCTCGCCCCACTGGTAGCCGAGCTTCTGGCCGCGCGTTTTGACCTCGTGAACCAGGGCCATCGGCAGGTAGCCGTACTTGCGCTGCGAGCGGAACTTCTCCTTGACCCCGAGCAGGATCAGACGCGCGGTCTTGGGCTTTTTGACGAACATGCGCCACAGGAATTTGGCGAAGCCGAAGGGCAAGAGCTTGCCCTGAAGGTCGCGAGCGGCCTCGTTGATGTTCGGAGCGGCGAAGCACATGGCAGCCGGTTCGCCATCGACCTCGATGATCAACGCCAGATCCTCGACGATGATGTACTTCATGGTGTCGACGAAGGCCTTGACCTCGGCGGCCGTCATCGAGACGTGACACCAGTTGTCCTTCCAGGCGTCATCCCAGATTTCCAGAACCAGCCTGAGCTCCTGCTCCACCTGGCTCTTCTTCAGCGTCCGTACCGTCACCTCGGGCATCGCGGCCACGGCTTCCCGCGCGCGCACCACGCGCGGGGGCAGGTCCTCGACCACATAGCGCCAACCGAAAAGGTCCATGGCCTTGTGCAACCCGGCGGCCTCGGCGATCGCCCCCTGGTAGCGGGTGTGGTGGGGGCACATCATCATCGGCGGCGCGTCGAAGCCCTCGACCAGCAACCCCGTCTCCTCGTTGATCGACAGCGACAGCGGGCCGCGCAATCGCTTCATGCCCCGCTCGCGCACAAAGGCGCTGGCCGCATCCACCAGGGCGCGGCCGACCTCGGGGTCGTCGATGGTGTCGAAGAAGCCGAAGAAGCCGGTGGCGTCGCGGTGCTTTTCCAGGTGCGCGCGGTCGATCTGGGCCGAAATGCGGCCAACCAGCTCGCCGTCGCGGTGGGCGGTGAAGAGCGCCACGTCCGCATGCTCGAAGAAGGGATTCTTCGATGGCGTCAGTTGCTCGGTCATCAGCAGGTCGAGCGGTGCGATCCAATTGGGATCGTCGCCCAGCACCAGGTGGGGCATCCGAAGGAAATCCTTCAAGTCTCGCCCCGGTTCGTGAGTGCGGATCTCGATCGCCATCGCCGCGGACCATACGGCGAGCCCGCGCCCGGGTGCAAGCGCTCACCCGGGCGCGTCCGGCAACGGCTACTTGCCGGCCGGCGGCATGATCAAGAACAGACCGCGACCCTCGCGCAGCACGCGCAGGCGTAGGGTTTTTTTCGCGTTGGCCTTGGCGAGCAGCTTGGAGGCGGAGGCGGCGCTGTCGACCTTCTGGTTCTGGACCTGCAACAGCACGTCGCCGGGGCGCAAGCCGGCGCGCGCTGCCGGCGAGTCGGGCCGGACCTCGACCACCACGGCGCCAGCGGCCGCCTCGATCTCGAAGCGTTTGCGCAGCTGGGCGTCCAGGTCCTGCAGCCCCAGGCCCCAACGGCCGGGCCCACCCTTGCCGCCCGCGCCGGAAGGCGCCTGGGCCTGCTGCTGACCGGGCAGGGTCCCGAGCGTGACGACCATCTTTTGGCGTTTGCCGTCGCGGAAGATTAGCAGGCCGACCTTGGTTCCAGGGGGCGTCTGGGCGATGGCGATGCGGAAGGTGGCCGCGTCCTCCACGGGCTTGCCGTCGCGCTCGATGACGATGTCGCCGGCTTTCAAGCCGGCCTTGGCAGCAGCACCATCGGGCGCCACATCCTGGATCAGCACGCCGCCCCGCTCGCGGTAGCCGAAGGACTCCGAAAGCTCCCGCTCCAGGTCGGCGATGTAGACGCCCAGATAACCACGAACGACCTTGCCGCCGTTCATCAGCTGCTCCATCACCGCCTTGGCCATGTTCACCGGGATGGCAAAGCCGATGCCCTGATTGCCCCCGGAACGCGAGGCGATGGCGGTGTTGATGCCGATGACGCGACCCTCCAGACTCACCAGCGGCCCGCCCGAGTTGCCCGGGTTGATGGCGGCGTCGGTCTGAACGAAGTCCTCGTAGTCGGCGATGCCCACGTTGCCGCGCCCCACGGCGCTGACGATGCCGGCGCTGACGGTCTGCTTGAGCCCGAAGGGCGCGCCGATGGCCATCACCCACTCGCCGACCTCCAGGGTGTCGGAGTCGCCCAGGGCCGCGGGCTGCAGCTGGAGGTCGCCCAACTCTTCGGGCTTGATCTGGATGATCGCCAGGTCGGTCTTGGGATCGGTGCCGACCAGGGTCGCACCCAGCTCGCGATCGTCGTGCAGCACCACTTTCAGCTCGTCGGCGTCGGCGACCACGTGGTTGTTGGTCAGCACAGTGCCCTTGGCGTCGACGATGACGCCGCTGCCCATGCCCTGGCGACGGCGCTTGCTGGGCCCCTGGCTGGGCCCGCGGAAAAACCAGTCGAAGGGGCTGCCCCGGCCGCCGAAGGGCGAGCTGGGCACCTCCACCTCGCTGACGGCGGTGACGGCCACCACCGCGGGGCGCACGGTCTTGGCGACCTCGACGAACTGGCGGCGAAAGTCGGTGACCGCGACGCTGCGCGGCGCCGTGGGGGCCTCGCCAGGGGTGGCCTTGGCGGCTGGAGCCGCGGTCGAGTCGCGTTGGGTCGCGGCGGTGCTGCTGCACGCCAGGCACAGCCACAGCCCGGCAATACCCAAAATCTTGTTGCGCGCCATGAATTCCTCCATCGGATCGGTTGCCTGGGCCGGAGTCTGCGACCGCCGGAAACCTAAATGCCCGGGCCGAGCTGTCAACACGCCAGCCCCGCGACCTGTTCCATGGCGGGGAACGTGGCTACCCCGGCGCCGAAGTCTCACTTGGCCAGAGTCAGCCAGCCCGGCTATAGTCCCCGGCAGAGTGGTAGTCCCAAGCTCGAGAGTTCCGCGCGCTCCGGCCCCGCTGTGGAGCCTGGCCCTGGGCCTCGGGTTTGCGTTCGGATTTGGGGGCGGCTGCAGCTTCGACAGCGAGCCCCTCGGGACCACGGAGGGCCAGCTCGCGGCGCCGATTCCGCTGGCCGACCCGGCCGGGAGCGAGAGCGGCGGCACCGACATCTTCGGCAACAGCGGCTCGGGCAGCAGCGCCGGTGGCGGCTCGGGCAGCAGCTCCGGCGGCACCGCCGGCAGCGGCGAGGTCGCCCCGACCCCGACCCCCGACGCCGGCACGTCGACGCCGAGCGACACCGCCGCCGACCCCGCCATCGCCCCCACCACCACCACGACCCTGCCCAGCGTGTCGGCCGAACCGAGCGGCGTGCTCGGCCGCTGCGTCAGCGACTTCGGCTGCCAGGACGGTTTGCGCTGCGACGGCTCCGATCCGGGCTATTGCACCGACAGCTGCAGCGAGGACGCCGATTGCAGCGCCCAGGGCGGTGTCGAATTCATCTGTGCCGACGGGCTGTGCCGGGCGGACTGCGGCGAGGACGGCAGCGAGGGCGCCTGCCCTGCCACCATGATCTGCGCCCCCGAGGGCGACGCCATGTTCTGCCGCCCACCGCCCGAAATTGGGGACATGAGCCGCGCCCTGGCGGAGGCCTGCGACCTGGCCCATGGCAACACCGATTGCATCAACGGGCTGACCTGCTACCGCGACCCGAACAGCGAAATCGACGGCCCCGGCTTCTGCTCGGTTCCCTGCTTTCCGCCCAACGTGGCCCTGGCGGTCTGCGGCACCATCAGCGCCGGCGCCAGCGCGCCCTTCGGCTGCCTACCCGAGGACCTGGCCTGCGCCTTCGACTGCTCGAGCGGCAGCTGCCCCAGCGGCATGGAGTGCGAAACGGCCGGGGGCATCAGCCGCTGCCAATACCCGCGCGGCTTCAGCGGCAACTGAAGCGCGCGCCGCCGCCGGGCTTGACCAGCGCCAGTCCAGCGGCTACCGGGGCAGGCACGGAGAGCCCCATGCAAGAAATCGACGTCACTGCCATCGGCAACGCCATCGTGGACGTGCTGGCCCACGCCGACGACGCCTTCCTCGACGAACACAGCCTGACCAAGGGCTCGATGGCCCTGATCGACGAGAACCAGGCCCACGCCCTATACGAGCGCATGGGCCAGGCGGTGGAGTGCTCGGGCGGCTCGGCCGGCAATACCGCGGCAGGCCTGGCCGGGCTCGGCGCCCGCACCGCCTACGTGGGCAAGGTCAAAAACGACCAGCTGGGAGAGGTCTTTGCCCACGACATCCGCGCCGTAGGGGTCGACTTCGACACCTTGCCGGCAAAGGACGGGCCGGCCACGGCGCGCTGCCTGATCCTGGTGACCCCCGATGCCCAGCGCACCATGAATACCTATCTCGGCGCCTGCCGCGAGCTGGGCCCGAACGACCTGGACGCCGAGCGCATCAGGCGCAGCAAGGTCACCTACATGGAGGGCTATCTGTGGGATCCCCCCGGCGCCAAGCAAGCCTTCCTGGAAGCCAGCCGCATCGCCGAGGCCGCCGGCCGCAAGACCTCACTGTCGCTGTCGGACCCCTTCTGCGTCGAGCGCCATCGGGAGGACTTTCTCGACCTGGTCGAGCATCACGTGGATCTGCTGTTCGCCAACGAAGAGGAGATCTGCTCGCTCTACCAGGTCCCTGACATCGAGCAGGCCGCCGCGGCCGTGCGCGGGCACTGCGAGCTGGCGATCCTGACGCGCAGTGAAAAGGGCGCACTGGTACTCAACGGCGAACAGAGCTTCGAGGTCGCCGCCGAACCCATCGAGCGACTGGTGGACACCACCGGCGCCGGCGATCTCTTCGCCGCCGGCTTTCTCTACGGCTACACCCAGGGCAGGCCCCCGGCGGAAGCTGCGCGCATCGGCGCCATCTGCGCCGCCGAGGTCATCGGCCATTTCGGCGCCCGGCCCGACGCGGACCTGGCCGCCCTGGTCGCCCAGCGCCTCGGTTGAGACAGCCCGATTCGGGGACAGTCTCGGCCATCGACCAGGGGAGACTCCCCCACAATCGACCCGACCGGCCCGGGAGAGCACTTGCGCTGGCGCATACGGTGCGTACCTCAGCTCCGTTCTCGATTTGGAGGCAGCAAGAAATGACTGAAGGCAATGGCGACAAGAATCGGATCGTGGTGGCCGTCGACATGACCGAAACCGGCGACCACGCCCTGCGCGAGGGCATGCGGCTGGCGAAGGTTCTACCCGACAGCGAGCTGCACGTGGCCTACGTGATCAAGGCCGACAAGGACCTGCACGACGCCAAGAAGCTCGACAAACTCTCCGACGACATGCGTACGGCGATGCAGAAGATCCAGGAACACGTCGCCTCGGTATGCGCGCCGCCCAGCGGCGAAGATCCCTTCACCCAGGAAACGATCGTGCACATTCGGCTCGGGCAGCCGGCCACGGGCATTCACCAGGTGGCCGTCGACGTCGATGCCGACATGGTGGTGGTCGGGACCCACGGCCGGCGCGGCGTCGAGAAGCTGATCCTCGGCTCGGTTGCCGAAGAGTTGATCCGCATCGCCCAACTGCCGGTGACGGTGGCCCACCCCAAGAACCTGGCAAACCTGGAAAAATCGGCCAAGGCCGAGCCACGGCGACCCGGCGAGGACCTGCATTCGACGGGCCTGAGCAACCGCTTACACCTGGAGTTCCGCCCCCGCACGTCGCACATCTCTGGGCTGGTGTAGCCGGGTCCCAAAAGCCCCGGCCCGTGTGTCGGGTGTCCCGTGAACGTAGCGGCGGGCACCTGCACGGCAGGGCGCCCGCAGCCAGCACGAGCGCGGGGCACGGGCGCGGGTCAATCCCCAAAATCAGGACATTCTGCGATTGACGTTCGGGCTGGGGCGGTCAGAATCCAGGCCCCCGCATGTTTCTCGGCTGGCGAATCGTTGCGCTCGCGTTTCTGACCAACTTCGTCTCGGTCGGCTTCGTCTTTTACTCCTACGGGGTCTTCTTCAAGGCCCTGCAGGCCGAGTTCGGCGGCTCGCGCCTGGGCGTGTCGGTGGGCTTGACCTGCATGCAGCTGACCACCGCCGCGGCAGCTCCCGCCGTGGGAAAGCTGCTGGACGCCGGCCGGGCGCGCGCGGTGATGACCGTGGGCGCCCTGCTGATGGCAAGCGGCTTCGTGCTGGCTTCGACCATCGCCGAGCTGTGGCAGTTTTACGCCATCTTCGGCCTCTTGATGGGCGTGGGCGTGTGCATGCTCGGGGGCGTGTCGAGTTCGACGCTGGTGGCCAATTGGTTCATCGGCCGCCGCGGCACCGCGCTGGGGCTTGCGACCATGGGCATCTCCATGAGCGGCGTGGTGATGCCCCCGCTGGGCACCCTGCTCATCGAAAACCTGGGCTTTCGCAGCACCTTCCTGGTGTATGCGGCCATCGCCCTGGGGCTCCTGGCCCCGGCCACCTATTTCCTGGTGGTGGATCGACCGGAGTCGGTGGGCCTGCGGCCCGACGGCTTGCCCGCCGACTGCAATGACGCTGCCGCGGCCGCCGGGCCCCGCGTTCCCGAGCCCCTGGACACCCGCACCATCCTCGCCTCGCGCAACTTCTGGGTCATCGCCTCGGTGATCGCGCTGAACTTCGGCTGCATGAGCGCGATTCTCACCCATGCCGTACCCCACGCCATCGACGCGGGCTTCAGCCCCACCAAAGCGGCCTTCGTGCTCAGCGCCATGGCCGGCGCCGGATCCCTGGGCAAGCCGGTCTTCGGCGCCATCACCGACCGCCTGGACAAGCGCACGGGCATGTGGGTGGCCTCGGCGTTTCAGATCGTGGGGATCTGGCAGCTATTGCACGCCGTCGGCTACGTCGAGCTGCTGATGGCCGGTGCGGTCTTCGGCTTCGGCATGGGCGGCATCGTGCCGCTGCAGGGCGCGCTGGTGGGCGCCGCCTTCGGGCGCCACGGCTTTGGCCGCGTGATGGGGCTATTGGCCCCGGCGATGGTGCCGATCAACATGCTCGGGGTGCCACTGTCGGGCTACATCTTCGACCACAGCGGTAGCTATACGCTGGCCTTCCAGATCTTCATCGGCGTGCTCGCACTGTCGATGGTGGTGCTGTCTCTGCTACGGCTGCCGGAGACCGAACCGGGGCAAGCCGCGGCCACGGCGCCCGGCGAGTCGCTGGCGACATGAGGACCGAAACCGAAAAGGCTGCGCGACAGCCGGAGCCACCGCGAGCACCAGCCGCACATCAGGCCCGCGAAGCCCGCGACGCCGCCTCGCCGGATGCAGTCGCGACGGCGCCGGCCCCACCGTCCCTCGTTCATAGGTTCCTGCGCCGCGTGCTGCCCTGGGTCTCGCTGGGCGTGGGCGTCTTGGGCGCGCTGATGATGGACCGCGGCCCCGAACGCGCGGTGCTGGTCGCCGCCGCAACCGTCGTGGTCTGGCTCACACTCATGGTCTTGCAGTGGCTGGGCCGCAGCGATCGCGCAGAAGAGCGCGGCTTGCGCGGTGGTTTGGTCAAAGTCGCTCGCGCCTCCTCGCTGATGGCGACCCAATCGCTGATCCAGCTCACACTTTTCTTCGCCCTGCCCTTCTACTTTCAAGCCGCCACCCTGGACCTGGGCCACGCCATCTTCCTCATCGGCCTGATCGTGCTCAGCGCCGCTTCGCTGTGGGATCCGCTGACCGAGTGGCTGCTCAGGCGCCCGCTGCTGGCCCCCATCCTGCCCCTCAGCGGCACCTTCGCGGCGCTGACGGCAGTGCTACCGGGCTTCGGTCTGTCCACGCGCCTTAGCCTGTGGTTGGCCGCGATCGCAGCCGCCCTGGGCATGCCACTGATGGCCGCAGCAGCAGCGAGCCGAGGACGCCGTCGCCGCACCATGCTGCTGGCTGTGCTGGCCTCGAGTCTGTTGCCGCTGTCGCTCTACCTGGGGGCCACGCGGCTGGTGCCAGCGGCGCCGCTGACGCTGGTGCGCGTCGAGATCGGCACCGAGCGCAGCGGCAAATGGGTTGCCCAAAACATCCGTGAGTTCTACGGCACGCCCGAGCGGTTGATCTGCGCCACCGCCATCGCCTCACCGCTCGGGCTCAAAGACCGGCTCTTCCATGTCTGGCGCAAGGACGGCGAGCTGCGGGCGCGCATCGAACTGGAGATCGTCGGCGGACGCAAGCAGGGCTATCGCACCCAGAGCCGGCTGACGCGCTTCAGCGGCAATGCCACGGGCCTCTACAGCTGCACCGTGGAAACGCTCACGGGCCAAGTGCTCGGAACCCGGCACGTGCGCGTCAGTCCCGAGCCGGGTTGAAGCGTGGGGACTCTGCCGCAGCCGGACGCGCGAGAACGTCAAAGATGGACGTCAAAAACCGTGGTGCCCGCCGGCCACGTGATGTCCCTCGGGGCCGTGCCCGGGGCAGCGAAAGTCCGCCGCCCGTTCGCGCAGCCGCACTAGCACGGCTTCGGCGTCGACCAAGTGATCCCGCATCAGGCCGTCGTGAACTTCGAACTCGGCGTGCAACGCGTCGAGATCGTCGATGCTGTCGGCGCTATGGACGTGCTCCGACACATCCTCGTGCATGGCTTCGATCACCGCCGTGAAATCCTGCCCTTCCACGCGGAACTCTCCCGCCGCGTCCATATGGCAGTAGCCCATGTCATCGGCCGCGTGCGCCATCGGCTCGAAATGCGCTTCGAATTCATCGCTGTAGGCGCGAACTTGAACGCGGGCCGCATCGAGCTCGTCGACCACCTGCATGCTCTCATGATGTTCGTCCAGCGAGCGCTCGATGTGCGCGAGTTCCGTCGAAAGGGGCAGCAGGAGCGAGTCCAGGTTTTGCTCCGAACCATCTGACGCATCGAAGATGCAGCCGGTGAACAGCGCCGACAGCCACAACCCGGAACAGAAAACACGACAAAAGCCTTGCACGACGTTCCTCCTTGGAACCGTCACTTAACCGCCACCGACGGATCGTCAAGCCCTCGCTGGCTTCGCCAAGCGACTCATGTGGTCGGCGAGCACGACCCACGGCACTGCCCGGGACGCAGCTATCCGCAGATCTGCTGCGTACAGAAGCCGCCCGGCTCGGTACAGGTGCCACAGCTGGCGTTACAGCAGACCTGGCCGGCGGCGCAGCTGGTGTTGCCACATGAAACGCCGCCACCAACGCCGCCTCCGACGCAGCTGCAGACGTTGGGATCGGGATCCCAGCTCTGCCCCCCGGTGCAATCGCCCTGGCTGGGGCACTGGCAGATACCGGAACAGTCGGCGCCACCGGCGGCAGGATCGCAGCTGTCGCGTGGATCGTCGACGCATTCGGCGCTGCCCTTGCAGCTGAAGCCGGCGAAACCGCCACAGAGGGGTGCATCCACGCAGCCGGGCGCAAAATCACAGGGCGGAACCAGACACTGGACTTCGACCAGGGCGCAATACTGCCCGGCTTCACAGGCGGGCAAGCACTCCGGTGCTCCCGTCTGCGCTCCCGTCTCCTCTCCCGTCTCGTCTCCCATAGACGACCCGGCGTCGTTGGAGTCCTTCTGCGATGGGTCGCTGCTCGGCTGTGCACCACCGGCGTCGGTGGTCTGATCGCTGGCGGCCTGGGTCCCAGCCGCACCGCCGCTGCCGCTCGTGCCTTCTTCGCTGCCTACCTGCCCCCCACTACCTCCGCCGGAGCTGCTGGCGCCGGAACCACCACCTGCACCGTCGGCCACGGCCTGCTGCGCCGTCGCCTCCGAATCATTGCCGGACTCGTCGTCGCTGGCACATGCAAACGCGCACATCAGGGAAGCCAAAAGGAGAGTTCGCATCACCACCATCCTGGAATCTACGCCAATCTTGAGTGAAGCGAGTTCCCGCAAGACCGCAGCTACCCGTTATGGCCGCAGTGGGCGGAGCAATCAAGCCGGAAACCCGAACGCCGAACGCCCCGATCCCATCGCGCCGGTGGCACGTCCAAACAGTGGCAGTCGGGGTGGTCCAGTCCGCCGGTGTGCCGCTTCTGGACAGAGCTGGGTCGAAAGCCCCCCCCGCAAAGCGCGAACGCCATGGCAGCCAGCCGCTGCCGACGCGCAGCCGATGCTGTAAGGGCTCGCGAAGAAAGTCCCGCACTTCTCTTCGGGCGGAGCCAGCCCTGTGCTAATCCTCGGTCAGCGTGACGCGAAAGGTACGAGGCTCCCTCTTCGTCGACTACGTGCGCATGATCCGTTCGCGCAAGGACGTGGACTGGACTGCCCTACTGCAGGCCGAAGACCTGCCGTTTTTGGAGCAGCGCACCGAGCCCAACTCCTGGTACCCCATGGAAGCCTTCGAGCGCATGGGCAACGCCATCTTGCGCGTGGTCGGCGGAGGAGACCTGCAGACGGTCAAGACCTGGGGTCGCCTGAGCGTCGAACAATTGCAGGCGCTGCATCCGGAGTTGGTGGCGGAGGGCAATCCGGCGGAGTCGCTCTTTCGCCTGCAGGTCCTACGCAGCAGCTTCTTCGATTTCGACGCGCTCAAGTTCCGGGACATCCGCGACTACAGCGTGCAAATCGAGATCGACTACGGCATGGGCGCGCTGGCGGAAGAAGCCGCGACCCATCAAGCGCTGGGGGTCTTCGAGCGCATCCTGGAATTATCCGGCGCGACCGGCGTCCAGGGGTCGATTCTGGAACGCTCCTGGGCCGGCGATCAGCATACGCTCATCGAATTCACCTGGACCGGCCCCACCGCCCATTGAGCGGTCCTGATCCGGAGCGCGCCGAAACGACCGCGACAGGCGCCGGCCGCCTTGCAGCAGAGTTGTCTGACGGCGGTGAGGTCGCCCTTGGTGTCGAGGATTTGGCTGAGCCGGTCGCAGGTGTCGTAGCTGCATTGGTAGATGAGAGCGCTGAGGGAGGTGTTGCGTAACAATCCCCACGTCGCGTGCGGAGGGCACGTCGATGACCTCGAACACCCGGGGGCTTGGCAGCCGCCCCGCCGCCTTCGCCTCCGCCGCATCACGTCGCCGCCAGTTCTGCACTTGATTGCTCGTGATGCCGAACTCCCGTCGCAGTGCCTGCATCGACACACCTGGTCCACCGCTTCCAGCTGCGCCCGCCGCAGCGTCTGCGGAATGCGGGTCCCGGTGGTGCTCTGCTGGCGAAAGTGCTGCTTAGGGTCTAGATCACCGCGAAAAGCAAATCGGTCGGCGTCACCACCCCTGCAGGCTTGTCGTTGTCGAGCACGACTATCAGCGGAGCGTGCATGGCCATGGATTGACGCGCGGCCCGGTGCAGCTGGGTACTTCCGGGCAGGCAGAGCACGGCAGGGCTCATCCAGTGTTCGACGCGGGTGTCGTCGCCAGCGTCGCCGGCGGCCAGCGCTTCACTTTGAGTGAATACACCCACGGGCCAGCCGTCTTGCATCACGACCAGGCCGCGAACCTGGGCGCTGTCGAGGCGTTGGATGGCGCGCGCGACGCTGTCGTCGGGGGCGATGTGGGCGATGGTCTCCGAACTCAGCTCCGACAGCGGTGACTGAAGGCGGCTGTGGGCCACGGCCCTGAGTATGTCGCTGACCGAGAGCACGCCCACCGGCTCGTCGTCATCGGTCACCATCAGGCGGTGCACGCCTTGCTTGGCCATCAGCCGCGCCGCTTCGCGCATGGTAGCCTCGGAGTCGACGGTGATGGCTTCGGTGCGGCAGAGGTCGACGACCGCGAGCTGCGCCGCTTGGGAACCGACGATGGCGCCGGCGTGGGCCCGGTGGCGCAAAAGGTCGGTGCGCGAGATCACGCCCACCGCGCGCGCGTCGCCGTCGACCACGATCAGGGCCGAGACCGTGCGCACCGACATCTCCATATCGGCCTGCTCCAGGCTGGCGCTCAGGGGCACGGTGTAGAGCGCGGGGCTCATCCACTCGGCCACGGACTGGGCAAAAGGGCTCGCGGTCATGGCAGAACTCATGCTTTCCACCTAATCGCGGCACGTCCGGCGGCCAGTGGCCGCTTGTCACGTCCCGCTAGACTTGAACTCCGGATTTCAATCTCGGGCTACGCCTGCGGCACCGTCACGGCACGCTGAACCCGCTCTCCCTCGCGAATTTGCGGCAATTTCAAACCGGTCGCCGCTCCAGCCAAAGCCGCGGTGGCAATTGACGCGCGCCGATCGCTGCCCGAACATGCGCCGATGCGGCCGACCAAGGCGAAAGGATCTTTGGCAACGGCTGGGGCCGGGCCCGTGCCGGCTGCCGCCTGCGAGGGCGAACTGCCGGCGCCGCAGGCGCTGCGGGCGGCGCGGTTGATGGGCCTCGACCCGGTCGGCGATGGTCTGGTGGTGCTCAGCTTCCCCCTGGGCCCGGTGCGCGCCCCGGCCTCACTCACGGTCGCCGAGCGTGCTGTCCTCGCCGCGATGGTCGAGGGGCTGAGCAATGCCGCCATCGCAGAGCGGCGCGGTGTCTCGGTGCGCACGGTCGCCAACCAGGTAGCTGCGATCTTCGACAAGGTCGGTGTGCGCGGCCGCGCCGAGCTGATCCACCGCCTTGCGGGCGAACTCGAGTCGCCACGACAGCGCCCCTCGGAGCACGCGAACTCGGAAGGTTGATGTCCCCATGATGTTTCGACGGTTTCCCCCGGAAGGCTTCACCGCCGGTCGCGCGCCGCGCTACCTCGCATCGCTGTGCTTGTCCCTGCTGCTGTTGACGGCCGCACCTGTGCTGGCGCAACACGAGGGCGTGCGTATCGGCAAGCCCTTTACCGGCCAGCGCGATGCCGAACTCAACCTCCATGGCGGCCTTACCTATCGCGGTCCCGGCGCCGCTGGCGGCCTGCGCCTGGCCTTCCCCATCGTCGACAACGGCTTCGTCAGCGCCATCGACAACGCCATCTATCTCACCGTGGGTTTTGACCTCATCTTCGAGCGCTGCGTGGGCGGTTGTGGGGACTACGCCGAGGACTACGGTGCGGCCATGGCCGTGCCCTTCACCGGTCGCTGGCAGTTCAACTTCACTCCGAAATGGTCGGCCTATGCCGAGGTCGGCCCGACGCTCTATATTCACACCAAGTGGTTTGGGCGCGGTCGCTTCCCCGGTTTCCTCGGCATTCCCACAGGCTGGATCGCCAGCGGTCTCGGCGGCAAGTGGCATTTTTCGCCCCGGGCGTCATTGACTCTGGGTTTGGTGTTTCCCTACACGCACGTGGGAATCGACATCCTGCTGTGAGCGTGCCCTGAGTTTCGATCAGGTGACGAACAACGCGGTTGCGACCACGGCGAGTTCTCCAAGTTCGATGGCGGCGCCGTGGATGTCGCCACTGTGCCCGCCCAGGCGTAGCTGGGCCCACAGCCAAAGCGGCAGCGCGGCGGCGACAGGTGCCAGCATCAGCCACAGGGCTCGGCTCGGCGCACCGGCGCAGGCGAGGCAAATCGCTGCCGTGTAGAGACTGCCGAGGGTCAGGGTCAATCCCCGTCGTCCGGGCACCACCGCCGCGGCAAGACCCTGGCTTCGGGCTGGCGGCATCAGGCACAGGCACAGCAGGGTGCCGTAGCGCGGCACTAGCGTCACCAGCAGCCAGCAGCCGAGCGATAGCCGTGTTGCTGCCAGGCCGAAGAGCTGGCACTTGGCCAGCAGCAACAGACACAGGGCGGCGGCGCCGACGGAACCGATGCGCGGGTCGGCCAGGATCTGTCGGGCGCGTTCGGGCTGGCCGCGGGCGCCGCCCAGGGCGTCGAAGCTGTCGGCCAGGCCATCGAGGTGTAGACCTCCGGTGAGTAGGGCCAGGAGCGCGACGAGGGCGATGCCCGTGAGCATCTCGGATGGTAGCGGCGAAAGCAGCGGCGCGCAGGCGCCCAGCAGCGCCCCCAGGGCCGCGCCCACGAGCGGAAAGAAGAGCGCCGCGCGTCGCAGGTCCGATGCCTCGGCACGCAGCAGGGGCACGGGGGCGATCGTCAGCAGCGAAAGCGCCGCAACGGGCGCGCGGACCCAAGCCATGGCGATTAGTCACCTGTGTCGGTAGTTCTGGGCAAAATTCGCCGGCCCTCGCCGGCCCTCGCCGCGTCGACCGCCCTTCGGGCTATCTCCTCGAATATACTCGGTATGTCCTTCGTCGATTCGCCACGCCGAGGGCCGCCGATTGCTCGCCGAGTTTTACCCAGAACTACCGACACAGGTGACTAGCGCTCCGCGGTCGCCGCAGTTGGTGCATGGCTCGGCGTCACCAGGGCCAGTGGCGGGGGCGAAAGCCGCAGCATCACGCCCAGGGCCGCGAAGTAGATGCTGTCGGCGCGCGCGGCCAGCCGCTGGTGGGCGTAGCCGGCCAGGTCGCGGAAGCTGCGCGCCAGGGCCGAGTCGGGCACGATGCCCAGGCCTACTTCGTTGGCGACCACGAACAGTTGTAAGCGCCGGGTCAGGCCAAGCCCGATCGCCTGTTGCAGCCGCTCGAGGATGGCTTCGTGGTCAGCACCGGTCAGCAGCTGATTCGACAGCCACAGGGTCAAGCAGTCGATCACGACGGCGGCTCCCGGCTCGCAGCGCTCCAGCGCAGGGCCCAGGGCCAGGGGCGCTTCCAGGGTCTGGAAGTCAGCGCCGCGTTCCCTCCTATGGCGGGCGATGCGCTCGGCCATCTCGGCGTCGCCGGCTTCGGCGGTGGCGACGAAGTAGCGCCGCGGCGAGGCCTTTTGCGCGAGCTCCAGGGCAAAGCTGCTCTTGCCAGAGCGCACGCCACCACCCAGCAGGCATAGCCTGCCAAGCCCGGCTGCTGCGCCTCCGGGGTTGGGTGCATCTAAACTACCGGTCAAAGCGCTGCCACCTGTCGAGGGGCAAGCTGTGGGTCGAGTTCGAGGACTTCGCGCTCGCTGAGTTCGAAGTCCTCGCCCAGCTCGAAGATGCGCAGACCGGCGGTGGGTTTGCCGTTGTCATCGCTGCTACCGTCGGGCCAGAAGATGAGCCCCTCGGTGTAGCTCAGGGCGCCCTCACCCAACACGTAGCGGCCCTGGGCCTCGAAGATCAGCTCGGGGGCCCCGCCGGAAAGATCCAGCCGGTAGAGCTTGTCGTTTCGGGCCGGTTCCAGCACCGCGCCGCCGTCGTCCAGCACTTCACCGCTGCCGAGCTCGACACCCAGCACCACGCTCCCACCCAGCGGCAGCACCGAGGCTCCGATCACGGGGCCGTCGGGATCGCTGTTGGCACGCCAGAGGGATTCGATCTCGGCTTCACCCGCAGTGATGGATAGCAGTGCCACCCCGGCGCCGTCGCGCAGCTCGCCCCGAAAGAAGCCACTGCAGGCCACCACCACACGCGCGCTGCCATCGGGCACCGTCGCCACGAAGCCGCAGTTTTCCAGGCCCTCGAGGTCCACCGGCGAAAGCTCCTGGGTCTCGAGGTTCACGAGCGCCACCGCGCCCGGGCCCACCGCGTCGTAGCCCTCGCTCAGGCGCGCCAGACCGACCACCAGCCAGTCTTGCTCGGGCGCCGGCAGTCGCACGATGCGCGAGGGCCGCGCATAGACCGGCACGCTCTCGCGCTCGCCGGTATCGGCGTTTTCCCGTTCACCCTCGGTGTCGAGGCGGCCGAAGTCGATGCGGCGGCCGCTGCGCTCGAGGGTGCTCGGGTCCAGCTCCAACAGATCGCTACCGCGGTCGAGGTCGTCCGGGGCGACACGGGGATTGGGGCCGAAGCGGCTGACGAACGCGCGCTCGGCGTCGAGCTGCACCCAGTCCTGGGGATTGGAGGAATAGGCGGTGTCGCCCGCTTGCTGGGGCTGCTGGGTCTTGACCTGTCCCAGCACTTCGCCGTCGTCGAGGTCAATGCGCGTGATCACATCGGTGCGAAAGCGATCGATCAGCGTCAGCACGCCGGGCTCGCCGCTGCGGGTGGGCAGCACCACGTCGCCGCTGAGCGCCGTCACCAGACCCGTGGTGGCCGAGCCGGAGTGGATGAAGTCGCGCGCCAGCACCGAACCGTCGGCCCGCAGGATCGAGATGCTGGTGACGCTGCGATCGGTGGACACGACGCCGAACAGAGCCGGCCCGTTGGTGTTCTCCGGGCCTGTCAGGCCACCGTCGCTTTGGCCGAGGGCCTCGAGGGGCGGTGGCTCGTCAGGATCGCAGCCGGCCGCGCCGGAAAGCACCGCAAGCAGCAGGGCCGCCACGGGCCATGGATTCGATGGATGAGATTGAATGAGAACGGACTTTTTCGATTTCACGCCTATGGCTCCCGATAGGTCGACTTGCCCGGGAGTTGGCGTGGGTTTCGAAAGCGGGCCCGTTCGCCCGTGCGCGCAGCGCCGGAACCCACCCTCGCCATCCCCGAGGCGAAAGCGCACACCGAGGCGCGATCGGGGGGATCGTCACGCGCCTCGCCTCGGACAGGTTTCCGGGCTCGCGGTCACGTCCCCGGGAATCCGGGGAGCTAGCCCCCACCGCCTTCCCAGCAAATCGCCAGTGGCTGGGTCGCGAGGCGACCCGTGGTGGGGGTTTCGGCCGCTTACCGTGGCGGGTCCGCGTCGGCTTTTCACCGACTTCCCTGCTCCAAAAGGCCTTTTCGACCCTCCGGACCAAGCGGGCTGCTTCCGGAGAAGCAGTCCTCAAACCCGAGGCGGCGCGAAGATGCGGCTGCGGGGGGGCAGCTGTCAAGGGAGGCTTGACCTGAAGCCGACAACTGCTCTACCACCGCGGCCGAGCCACACGCATGGAGTCGGGGAAACCGGTGCAAGCCCGGTACGGTCCCGCCACTGTGAGTGGGAAGCGGTCGTTGGAAGACCACTCGGGCAGAGCCCGGGGAAGGTGAACGACCGCGCGGGCACTTTCGAGTGCCCTTACCCACGAGTCAGGATATCCGCCCAGGCGCTGCAGCTCATCCGCGTGGACACGGATGGAGCGCATGACAGAAAGTGAATTCGCCTCGAGCGCCCGAAATCGGCAAGCCGGGCTCTGCCCCACGCTGATGGTGCAGGGCACGGCCTCGTCGGTGGGAAAGAGCCTGCTCGTGGCCGGGCTCTGCCGTCACTTCGCGCGCCGCGGCCTGTCGGTGGCTCCCTTCAAGTCGCAGAACATGGCGCTCAATGCCTTCGTCACGCCCGAGGGCCACGAGATCGGTCGCGCCCAGGCGCTGCAGGCCCGCGCCGCCGGGCTGCTTCCCCATGTGGACATGAATCCGGTGCTGCTCAAGCCCGAGGCCGACGCCCGCGCCCAGGTGGTGCTGATGGGCCAGCCCCTCGCTAGGCTCGAGGCGGTCGACTACGACAGCCGCAAGCGCGAGTTCGGTGGCATCATCGCCGGCTGCCTCGAGCGACTGCGACGTGCCCATGACCTGGTGTTGATCGAGGGCGCCGGCAGCCCGGCCGAGATCAACCTGCGCTCGCGGGACATCGCCAACATGTTCGTCGCCGAGCTGGCCGACGCCCCGGTGCTGCTGGTGGCCGACATCGACCGCGGCGGGGCGCTGGCGGCTTTGGTCGGCACTCTGGCGCTGCTCGATGATCACGAACGGGCGCGGGTGAAGGGCCTTTTGCTGAATAAGTTTCGCGGCGACCGCACGCTGCTCGAGCCGGCGCTGCCGATGCTCGAAGCGCGCGCCGAGCGCAAGGTGGTGGGCGTCATGCCCTACCTCAAGCAGCTGCGTCTGCCGGACGAGGACTCGGTGGCCCTCGAGGCGCGCGGTCCGCAAAAGGCGCGCGCCGATCAGCTGTCTGTGGTGGTGGTGGCGACGCCGCTTCTGAGCAACCACGACGACTTTCTGCCGTTGGAAACCGAGCCGAGCTTGGCTGTCAGTTGGGCTCGAAAGCCCGCCGAGTTGCTTGGTGCCGACCTGATCGTGCTTGGCGGCAGCAAGTCGACGCTCGCGGATCTGCGCTGGCTGAGGCAACAGGGACTGGCCCAGGCGATCGCCGAGGCGGCAGCGGCGGGCACGGCCGTGCTCGGGATCTGTGGTGGCTACCAGATGCTGGGCCGGGAGATCGTCGATCGCGCAGCCGTCGAAGGCCAGGGTGGCCAGGCTCAAGGCCTGGGGCTGCTCGAGGTCAACACCGAATTTGGCGCGGGCAAGGTCACGCGCCAGCTGGGCTTTCGCCCCGAAGCCAGCCTCTTGACCGATGGTCAAAGCTTCGATCAGGAATGCCGCGGCTACCAGATCCACATGGGGCGGGTGCAGCCACGGCCCGGCGTGCGGCCGCTGTTTTTCACCGACGCCGGTCCCGAGGGCGCCCAGTCCGAAGACGGTCGGATCATGGGCACGCTCTGCCACGGCCTCTTCGACGACGACCGTCTGCGCCAGCACCTGATCGACGCGCTGGCGCGCCACAGGGGCGGCTCCGTGGTCAGCGAGCGCGCCCGCTACCGGCCTGACGCCGAGCTCGACCGCCTGGCCGACGCCGTGGGCGAGGCCATCGACGCCCGCTGGTTGGCGGCCGTGACCCACACGCCCTGCAGCGATTGCCGAAACGACCAGGAGAGCCCATGAGCGACGACGACAGCCTCGAAGCGCGTGCCCATCGCGAACGCATGAAGGCGCTCGATGCCGAGCAGAGCGCTAAAATCAAGGAGCGCCAACACAGCCGTGGGTTATTGCTGGTCCACGACGGTGACGGCAAGGGCAAGTCCACCGCCGCCTTTGGCACCGCCCTGCGCGCCGCCGGCCATGGCCAGCGTGTGGGCCTGGTGCAATTCATCAAGGGCACCTGGAAGACCGGCGAGCGCGAGGCGCTCAAGCGCTTTCCGGAGATCGAGCACGTGATCGCCGGCGAGGGTTTCACCTGGAAGACCCAGGATCGCGCGCGCGACGTGGCCGCCGCCGAGCGCGGCTGGGCGGCGGCCAAACGCATGATCGCCGCTGGCGCTGGTGCTGAGGTTGCCGAGGCTGTCGAAGGTGACGCGCAGCGGCCCTACGACCTCGTGATCCTCGACGAGCTCAACATCGCCCTGGGCTACGGCTACCTGGCGCTGCCGCCCGTGCTCGAGGTGCTGAAGTCGCGACCCGCCGAGCTGAGCGTGATCGTCACCGGTCGCGGTGCCCCGGCCGAGCTGATCGCCCTGGCCGACACGGTCACGCGCATGGAGCCGGTCAAACACGCCTTCGAGGCAGGCCTGCGCGCTCGCAAGGGAGTCGATTTCTGATGACGGAAAGTGAACTCAACGCCAAGCTGAAATCCCGCGTTGCCGCCGTGCAAGCCGCCGATGCTGGCGTCGCCGCCGAGACGCTGGCGCGCTGGGACCGCAAGACCAAGCCCCCCGGCAGCCTCGGCGCCCTCGAGACCCTGGTGGTCCGGCTGTGCGCCAGCGCCGGGCGTCTCGACTATCGCGCGCGCCAAAAGGCCGTGGTGGTGATGGCCGCCGACCACGGCGTCGCGGCCGAGGGCGTCAGCGCCTACCCGGTGGAGGTGACCGCCCAGATGGTCGAAAACTTCGCCGCTGGCGGCGCCGCCATCAACGCCCTGTGCCGGAGCGTCGGCGCGCGTCTTTTGGTGGCGGATCTGGGCACCCTGCGCCCGGTGATGGCCCCGGGCGTGCGCGATCTGCGCGTGGCTGCCGGCACCGAAAACTTCACGCGCGGGCCGGCCATGACCGAGGCCCAGGCCCTGACGGCCATCGAGCGCGGCGCGGGACTGGCCGAGTACCTGGTCGACGAGGGTGTCGAGCTGATCGGCCTGGGCGAGATGGGCATCGCCAACACCAGCGCCGCCAGCGCCATCGTGGCGGCGCTTTGCGGGCTGTCGCCGCTGCAGGCGGTGGGGCCGGGCACCGGCGTCGATGCCGAAGGCCGCGCGCGTAAGTTGCAGGCGGTGGCCACGGCCCTCGAGCTGCACCGGCCCGATCCGGCGCGCCCGCTTTCGCTGCTGGCTGCGTTCGGCGGCTTCGAGCTGGCGGGGCTCGTGGGGCTGATGCTGGGCGCCGCCGCACGCCGCACGCCCGTCGTGCTCGATGGCTTCATCACCGGGGCTGCCGCCCTGGTCGCCAGCGCCCTGTGCCCGGCCCTGGGCGCGCACCTGATGGCCAGCCATCGCTCGGCCGAGCCGGCCCATGATCGCGTGCTCGAGCGGCTGGGCCTGTCGCCGCTTCTGCAGCTGGACCTGCGGCTCGGCGAGGGGAGCGGCGCGGCCCTGGCGATGCCGCTGATCGATGGGGCCCTGGCTGCCTTTCACGACATGGCCAGCTTCGAAGAAGCCGGCGTCAGCGACTCGCTTTGATATCAGCGGTCCGTAGCAAACACGATACGCAAACCGGCTCTGCAAGCCGGCTCGGTTAGCCGGCTCGGTTAGCCGGCGCGGTTAGCCTGCGCGGCGGGCCCCCGGGCCGCCCATCTGCACGCGCTCGCCGACGAAGGCGCCGAAGAGGGCCATCATCACGGCCATGATCGCGCAGATCACATAGGCCAGCATGGTCGGCTGGAAGCCGTCGGGGGTGAGCCAGGAGATCATGCTCAGGGTCGGTACCGCCGCCAGCACCGCCCCCACGGCGGGCTCCACGAAGGTCTTGCCGGGCGACCACAGGCCCAGGGCCACGCCGCCGGCAAAAGAAATCGGCACACTGAGCATCAGTCCATTGATGCCCTGGGGGTCGTAGGGCGGGATGACCGCGGGCAAAAGCCCCAGAAACAACGCCTGCAGGGCCGTCAGCCCGCCGGCGGCGATCAGCGCCCACTTCCACTCGAAGTCTTCCTGCTGATAGCGCCGCGCGTGCTCTTCCTCGGCGCTGTAGCTGGCGACCAGGGCTTCCACCTTGGCGCCGCAGGAGTGACAGCGCTCCTGGCTGGGCGGATTCGAAAACCCGCACATGGGACAGGTGATTTCGTCGTCTGCTGCCATCTTTTCCCGCCGAGGGTGGCCGGCGCTTCCGATCCGACGGTCGCGGCCCCGGTCGTGTTCCCCATTGTCGCCACAGGCGGCGGTGAGGGCAAGAGAGAGGCGCTCCCCCGAGCCAGCCGGTTGACTTCCCCACCCACCCGTCTAAAGAGCACCCCTGGCCTTGTCGGGCAGTCGGGCCCGGGGCCGCACGACCCACCGCCGCCCGTCGTAGCGTCGACGCCCGCGGCCCCCGGAGGAGCAGACCGTGGCGCGATTCATCGACGAGCTCAAGCGCACCCATCGCTGTGGCGAGCTGCGCGAAGAGATGATCGACCAGGAGGTGGTTGTTTTCGGCTGGGTTCACAGCCGTCGCGACCATGGCGGTTGCATCTTCATCGACCTGCGCGACAAGACCGGCCTGGTGCAGGTGGTCTTCGAGCCCTCGGTCGACCAGCGCATCTTCGAGCTGGCCGACGCCGCCCGCTCCCAGTGGGTGCTGGGCATCGCCGGCAAGGTGCGCGACCGGGGCGAGATGCGCAACGACAAGCTCGACACCGGTGCGGTCGAGATCGTGGCCGCCGAGGCCACCGTCTTCAACAGGAGCGAGACGCCGCCCTTCGAGATCGAGGACGGCATCGAGACCGGCGAGGACAAGCGTCTGCAGTACCGCTACCTGGACCTGCGCCGACCCGAGGTGCAGAAGACCATGTTGGCGCGCAGCCAGATGATGGCCATCACGCGCGAGCACTTCGTCTCCGAGGACTTCGTCGAGCTCGAGACGCCCTTCATGCTCAAGTACACGCCTGGCGGGGCGCGCAACTTCCTGGTGCCCTCGCGGCTGCAGCCCGGCGCCTTCTACGCCCTGGCCGAAAGCCCGCAGCTCTTCAAGCAGCTGCTGATGGTGGCCGGCTACGACAAGTACTTCCAGATCGTGCGCTGCTTCCGCGATGAAGACCCGCGCATCGATCGCCAGCCCGAGTTCACCCAGATCGACGTGGAGATGAGCTTCGTCAACGAGGACGACATCTTCGGTACCATCGAGCGGCTTTTGGTCGCCATGTTCAAGCGCGTGCTCGGGGTGGACATCACCGAGCATTATCCCGGGGGCAAGCTGCCGCGCATGGGCTTCGAGGAGAGCATGCGCCGCTTCGGCAACGACAAGCCGGACCTGCGCTTCGGCCTCGAGCACACGGACCTGACCGAGCTGGTCTGCCAGCACGACGGCGGCGGCGTGCCCTTCTTCGCGCCCATCGCCGACAAGTTCAAGTCCGGCGAATACCGGTTCGACCTGCCCGAAGAGATCGTCAAGGCGCTGGTGATCCCCGCCAGCGCAAACTTCTCGCGGGCCGACGGCGACAAGCTGGAAAAGTACGTGCGCTCCATGGGCGCGGGCGGGTTGGCGAGAGCCAAGGTGGGCGACGACGGCGCCTGGACCCAGAGCCCGCTGACCAAGATGATCGACGACGGGCTGCGCGTGGCCATCAACGAAGCCGTCGGTGCCAAGCCCGGCGACATCATCTGCTTTCAGTCCGGCCCCACCGATCGCGTTCACACCATCATGGCCAACCTGCGTGTGCACATCGCCAAGCGCATGGGCCTGATCCCCGAAAGCGGCAGCGGTGGCGAGTGGAATCTCTTGTGGATCGTCGACCCGCCGCTGTTCGAGCGCGGTGAAAACGGCAAGGGCTGGGTCGCCGCCCACCACCCCTTCACGCGGCCCCACGACAGCTGCCTGGAGCTGCTCGCCAGCGATCCGGGCAAGGTGCTGTGCCATCGTTACGACGTCGTGCTCAACGGCTTCGAAATCGGCGGTGGCTCCATCCGTCTGCACGACCCGGAAGTGCAGCAAAAGGTCTTCGCTGCCGTCGGCTTGAGCCAGGAAGAAGCGGAGCAGAAATTTGGCTTCCTGCTCGAGGCCCTGCGCTACGGCGCCCCGCCCCATGGTGGCATCGCCATCGGCATGGACCGACTCTCGATGCTCCTGACCGAGTCGGAAACCATCCGCGACGTGATCCCGTTTCCGAAGACCCAGCGCTTCAACGACCTGCTCACCGGTGCGCCGGCCGCGGTCGACGCCGAACAGCTGCTCGAGCTGCACGTGGCGACGATCAAGCGCGACTGAGCGGGTCGGCTTCGAAATTCGGCGGTATCGCGCGCGGATCGCCGATCATTGAAGCTCTGTGCAATCGACTCAGAATTTTCTCGGCTCAGGCGTGTCTGTCGTCCGAAGGGATCGCCTGCCCTGCCGCCGAGCGCCTTGCCGCTACCCGCCTTGCCATGTAGGGGCTGCCCCGGTCGGTGAGCAGCCGGGTGCCTGCCTTGTCTCGCAGGGCTTCGGTCCGCACCTTGGCCACGTGCTCGGCGCTTTCGGTGCTGTCGACCTTCACGGCATCGAGCGGGTCGCGCTCGCGACCGCCGACGTCCTGGGCGGCGACCATCTTCAGCCGACAAGACGGCCTCAGGAGCCGCCGCAAAATAAGGTTGCCAACTCGACTCCGAACCATCCCGCCCAGCTGCGTTGCGCCGCCTTCAAATACATGGAGTATTCGCGCGGCGTCGCGCCTTGCCGGACGGGCGCCTCGAAGCCGACTTGGCAACCTTATTTCGCGGCGGTTCCTAAGGTTTGCGCGATGGCTTTCTGCGGCGACTGCGGCACCAACCTGTGTTCGATGCCCGCAGACGCACGGGAAGGCGGGGCGTTTGTCTCCGTGCGCGTCGCGACTTCTGTGGGCTTCCCCAGGTTGCGCCCAAGCGCGGAGGTCTTTTGCGATGGCAGGCTCGGTTGGCTGCCGGAGCTGCCGGAGCCGCTGCACTTTGCGCGCATGCCGTGGGCGCGGCGGCCCGCATTTACAAGCCGCGCCCATGGGGGTAGACAGCCGGCGTCGGGTATTTTGATGGAAATTCAAATTGAAAAACGCTTCGCGGGGCCGCCCCGCATGGGACATGGCGGTTATGTCAGCGGGCTCTTCGCCGACCGCATGGGAGGCACCATCGAGGTCACGCTGCGCAAGCCGACCCCCCTCGATCAGCCGCTACAGATGAACGCCGTCGATGGCGGGCGCTTCGCCCTGCAGGATGGCGAGACCCTGATCGCCGACGCGCGGCCGGCCACCCTGGACCTGCAGGTGCCGCCTGCGCCGAACCTCGCACAGGCCAAGGAGGCCGAGGCCGGCTCGCCGTCGCTCGTGGAAGGCCGCGGCGCCCATCCGATCTGCTTCGGCTGCGGCAGCCAGCGCGCCGTGGGCGATGCCCTGCGCATCTTCGTCGGCCCCTGCGAGGTCGAGGGCCACGCGATGGTGGCCGGCGGTTTCCATCCGGTCGCCGGCTTCGGCGAGGCCGATGGCCTGCTGCCTCGGCGTTACGTGCTCGCCGCCCTGGACTGCCCGGGCGCCTTTGCCTTCATCGTCGACCGCCAGCGCGCGGGCCTGCTTGGACGCATCGTCTTCGAGCAATACCGACCGGTGCCCGTCGAGCGCGACTACATCGTGACCGCCTGGCAGATCGGCCGCGACGGTCGCAAGCTCTTCGCCGGCAGCGCGCTCTTCGAAGCCGACGGGCAGTTGTGCGCCGCCGCCCGCGCCACATGGTTCGAGATGACCCCGCGCCGGCCCCCGCCGTCCAACGCGCCGTCCAGCACTCCCGCGACCAAGTAGTCGAACTTCAGGGCCGGTCGTTCCCGGCCGGCGCCGCAGCCGGCCGCTCGGCGGCGCCATAGAGTTGCGCCGGCGACTCGCCAGCAGCCAGGCGCAGCGAACGCGACACCACCCAGTAGCTGCCGCCCAGGGACTGCAGAGCCAAAAGCCCCAGCAGCACCATCATGAAGATGTTCTGGGGATCGCCCAGGGCGCGCATGGCGCTCAGGGCCAGCGCCAGGGCGGCGATCACGGCGCTGGCAGCCACGCCGATGCGCAGCGGCCCCTCGAGGTCGCCGAAGACGCGCGGCAAGAGATCATCGACGGTGAAAAATACGCTCAGCAGGGCAAAACCGCTGACCCCCCACAGCGCCGCCCACAGCGACGGCCGACCCAGCTCGCGAGCGAGGGGCAGGAGCTGCCGGCCCAGGGCCGCGCTACACATGGCCACCGTCAGGCCCACAAAGAGTCCCGGCACCCCCCACAGGCGGCCGGCGCCGCCCAGGGTGAGCGAGCACATGAAGGGCGCCGTCAGGGCGGCCAGCACGACCCATAGCGCCGCCAACATCACCTCGCCGCCGCCGAGGCCGACCGCGTCCTCGTGCTCCCGCGAGACGCGGCGGCGGCGCGAGCGCCGGCCCAAAAGACGCGTGCGCAGGTCGGGTTTGTCGTCGTCATCGGCGGCCTGGGAGGGCAGCGGCTGCAGCGACGCGAGCCCGTGGGCCTGGGCGCCCCAGCTGCCGGTGGGCAGGTCGTTACCGAAGAGCGAGCGGTCGATGACGTCGGCGCTTTCGGCCGGGCTCGGGGGGCGCGATGGGGGGCGCGATGGCACGGGAGGCGCCGGTGCGCGCGAGATGGTCGGTGGCACCGGCGCGCGCGAGGTGGCCGGTGGTCTCGGAGCGCGCGAAGCGGCCGGCGGCGCCGGCGGGCGCGACACGGCGAGGGTGCCGGCGGTGGCAAGGCCCAGCGAAGGCCTCGAACGTCGGGCCTGGGGCTGCGACGGGCGCGAGGCACGGGGCGGTGCCGCAGACGCCGGCGATGGCAGCGGCGGCAGGGCGGAAGCACCCGGCAGCGTCTCCCCAAACGCGAACTCCAGGCCACCGCCCGGCAGCCGGTCATGGGCGGCAGTGGCAGGCCTCGCCAGCGCACTCGGCGCGGCCTCGCCTCCGAAGTCGAACTCCAAGGCGTCGGACGGTCCATCGTCGGCAAGGCCGTGACCCAGGCTCGGCGCCAGGGGGGATCGACCGCTGGCCACGACATCACCGTGGCCGAGGCCCTCCAAGGTGGCGCTCCACGGGCTTTCGGAAGTACCTCGGCCCGCCCCGGCATCGGCTTCGGACGGCAGCGGGTCGACAATCGGCCGGTCACTCTCGATGGTGGGCAGCGGCGGCTGGGGAGGAATCGCCGGCATCGGCGCCATCGCCTCCATGTCTTCTGGCGCCGCCGGCCGCGAGCTGCGCGACAGGGCGATGCGCGCCACCGGACGCCCCGAAGACGTGGCCGCGCCCGGCGCGTCCGGATCGCTGTCGAAAGAGAGACCCTCATCCTCGGCCCTGGGCCCGGCCGCCTCGCCCGATAGCACCCGAAAGGCCTCGGCGAGCGAGGGCCTCGCGCCGGCATCGGAACTCAGGCAGCGCGCCACCAGCTCCGCAAGCTCCGGCGGCACATGGGGGGCCGCATCGGCGGGAGAGGCACCCGTGCCCGGCGGAGGCCGCCCGACCAGCAGCTCGTAGAGCAGCGCGCCCAGGGCGAAGCTATCGCCGGCGCGATCGGCCGCGCCCCCCAGCAGGCGCTCGGGGGCCACCCGGCGCACGGCATCGGCGTCCGCATCCAGTACGGGCTTGCCTCCGCCCAGCGGCAGGTCGATGAGCAGCGCTCGCTCGCCCTCCAGGTAGACGCTCGCCACTGTCAAGCGCCCGTGAACCAGTCCCCGATCGTGCAACGCCGCAAGAGCCTCGGCCACACCGCTCACCACCGGCCGCACCGTCCGAAGCGGCAGGCCCATTCCGAAGGCCGACTCCAGGCGCGACGAAAGCGGCTCGGCCGCCGGCAACGGGCACACCATCATCGGCAACCCCAGCTCGTCGCCCTGCAGCGCCGCGCTGGGTATGGCGGGGTGGGCGACGCCCATCAGCGCCCGGGCGCGCTGCATGAAGGCCTCGACCACGCCCGCACGCAGCGCCACCTCGGGCAGAAGTCGCGTCAGCAGCACCTTGCGCCCTAGACCCTTGTCGTAGGCGCGGAAGGTCTCGCCCAACTCGGAACTGGCGAGTCGCTGCTCGAGCGCGAAGGCCCCGACCGTCTCGGCGGTCGGGCCGTCGATAGGCTCGGCACCCATGGCTTGTCAGTATACCAGTAGTTCGCTGCGGCCGGACCCACAGCAGGCGTCGATCAGCGCAGCTGGGTGGAGCTCAAGCCGAGCAGGCGGCGCGCCACGATCAGCTGTTGGATCTGCTGGGTGCCCTCGAAGATGTCCAGGATCTTGGAGTCGCGGGCCCACTTCTCCAAGAGTTCACCCTCGTCATATCCAAGAGTTGAGCAAATCTCGGCACAGCGCAGGGTCACGCTGTTGGCCGTGCGGCCGGCTTTGGCCTTTGCCATCGAGGCTTCCATGCTGTTGGGGGTGCCGTTGTCAGCCATGAAGGCGGCCTTGATGGTCAAAAGCCGCGCGGCTTCCAGGTCGGCCTCCATGCGGTAGAGTTCGGCTTCGACGGCGCTGGTATTGAAGACCGCACGGTCGTAGTCGGCGCGATAGCCCTCGGCGCGCAACAGTTCACGCGCGCGCTCCAGGGCCGCCCGCGCCACGCCCACGCCCATGGCCGCCACCACCGGGCGCGTGTTGTCGAAGGTCTGCATCACGCCGCCGAAACCCTTCTGGGTGTCGATCTCGGGGCTTCCGAGCAGGTTTTCCTTGGGCACGCGGCAGTCGCTGAAGACGAGGGTGGCGGTGTCGCTGGCCTTGATGCCGAGCTTGTGCTCGAGGCGCTCGACGCGCATGCCCTCGGTGCCGTGCTCGACCACGAAGCTCTTGATGGCGGCGCGGCCCTGGCTCGGGTCGAGGCTGGCCCAGACCACCACGCAGTCGGCCCGTTCACCGGCGGTCACGAAGATTTTTTCGCCGTTGAGCACGTAGTGATCGCCGTCGCGCACGGCCGTGGTGCGGATGGCCGCCGAGTCGCTGCCGGCCCCGGGCTCGGTGATGGCCATGGCGGCCCACTTGCCCGCGAAGCGCTTGAGCTGCTCCTCGTTGGCGACCGCCGAGAGCGCTGCATTGCCCAGGCCCTGGCGCGGGATCGTGAGCGCGAGGCCCACATCGCCCCAGCACAGCTCCAGAAGGCCGAGCACCGTGGCCATGTTGCCGCCGTTGCGCACACCCTCGCGGCGCTCCTTTTTCTTCTTCTGCTCGAGCGCGCCGGCGCCAGCGCCGCTCTCGGCGTCGCCGGCGTTCATGCCGTCGAGCACGGCCGCGAGCATGTCCAGTTCCTTGGGGTACTGGTGCTCGGCCAGGTCGTACTTGCGCGAGATGGGTCGAAAGACTTCGTTGGCCACCGCGTGACCCTGATCGACCAGGGCTTGAAGCTTCTTCGGGAGTTCGAGGTACATGGTGTCGTCCGTCTCTGAGTGAAACTGATCAAAAAGAATCTGCGCAAAACCCCGAGCTAAACCATCAGCCCGCCGTCCGCGATCGCCACCGCGCGCAGATCGCGGTACCAGCGCTCGGCTGGGTGTTCCTTGGTGAAGCCGTGGCCGCCAAGCAGCTGCACGCCGTCGGTGCCGATTTGCATGCCCTTGTCGGCCGCCAGCAGCTGGGCCAGGTAGGCCTCGCGGTGAAAGTCCATGCCGCGCTCGGCGCGGGCGGCGGCGCGGTAGGTCAAAAGCCGCATGCCCTCGAGTTCGATACCGATGTTGGCCACCATGAAGGCCACCGACTGGCGGTGACTGACGGGCTCGCCGAAGGCCTTGCGCTCGTTGACGTAGGGGATGACGTAGTCGAGCACCGCCTGGGAGGTGCCGACCGCCGCGGCCGACCAGGCCAGGGCGCAGTGGTCGAGGAAGCGCGTGTAGTCGACCACGCCCACGTCGCCGCCGAGCAGGGCATCGGCCGGCAGGCGCACCCCATCGAAGCGCAGGGCGCCCAGGCCCGCGGCGCGCAGGCCCATGGCCGGGCGCGGCTGCAGGGTCAGGCCCGCAGCTGCGGCCTCCACCAGGAAGAGCTGGGGACCGCGGCCCACCAGGTCGGCGGCCACCAGATAGAACTCGGCCTCGTCGACCAGCGGCACCAGACTCTTTTCGCCGTGCAGCACGAAGCCATCGCCGTCGATGCGCGCGCGGGTTCGAAGCTCGCGCGCATCGAAGGCCGGGCGCGGCTCGCTGACCGCCAGGGCTGAAAGCGGCGGTTTGTCCTCGGCGAAGGGCGCCAGATAGCGGGCCTGCTGCTCGGCCGAGCCCCAGCGGCACAGGGCGTTGGCCACGGCGATGGGCGCCAGCGCCGAGACCGCCAGCCCCATGTCGCCGCGGCACAGCTCCTCGATCATCAGCACCTGGGTCATCAGCGCGCCCTCGGAGGCGGCGCCGCCGAGGCCCTCGGGAACGGCGAAGGCGTAGAGGCCCAGCTCGGCGAAGTGGGCGCGGAAATCCTCGGGCGCCCCCAAAGCCTCGTCGGCCGCGGCCGCCGCGGGCACCATCACGTCGCTGGCAAAGCGCCGCACCATGTCCTGCACCATCTGCTGCTCTTCGGTGATCGAGAGATCGAAGAGGTCGCTCTGGGAGCCGGTGGGGGCGACGCGCTCGGCCTTGACCAACTTGCTGGCGGCCTTGAATTGGCGGCCCAGGGTGCTGGCGGCGCGAAAGCCGCCGCGCGTGGCGCGGTAGGCGAACTTCTGAGCGGGCTCGTAGATGCCGAGCCGATGCACCAGCTCGTTACCGGCGAGCTTGTTGAGGGCCGACAGGGCCTGGGCGATGGGGTCGAAGGGCATGGTGGGCTCCGTTGGGGGTTCAACGCTTGAACAGGCTCATGCGCGTCATTCGCATCAACTCGTCGAGCTGGCGACTGGGGCGGTCTTCACGACAGAGGGGCTCGGCTCCTAGCAGCGACTCTGCGATGGGCCGGGCCGAGATGCTCGAAAGCACCATCAGGATCACATTCAGGACGTAGGCCTCGGGGTCCACGTCTTCGTAGATCAGCCCCCCGCGCTGGCCCTCGCGGATGTACTGGGCAACCAGGAGGATCCAGGGGCGCAGGTTTTCGCTGAGCAGCTTCTGCATCAGCTCCGGGTTATCCATCAGCTCGCGTACCATCAGGATGGCGCGGGCGTGGTCGGCCTCGAAGAAGTCGAGCAACTCGCGGGTCAGGGCCTCGAAGCGGCCGTGGCCGCTGGTCACCGCTTCCAGCATCTGGGGCAGGCGCTCGCGGAAGTGGGCGAAGACGCCATCGAGCACGGCCCGGCGCAGCACGTCCTTGGAGGGGTAGTGGTAGAGCAGGGTCTGCTTGGTGACGCCGACGCGCTCGGCGATGGCCGCAAGCGAGGCGCCATCGTAGCCGTGGCAGGCGAAGAGGTGCGTCGCCGCCTCGCGGATCTGCTCGGCGCTGTCCATGGGCGACTCTCTACCGCTTGGTAGAGGCCAGATCAAGCCCCGCAACCATTCGATGGGCAAGGAGTCCTTTTTTTGCACAAATTTAGCCCATAATTCTGCAACTGAGCAGCTTTCTTCCCTTGATCGTCCTGCTACCGAACGGTAGACATTCTGCTACCGATTGGTAGACAGGGATGGGCATGGTGGCGATCTCCAACAGACACCTTTTACAGCAGGGGCCAGTGCTGGGGGCCCTTGGCCGCACCGTGGCCGGCGCCCTGCGCCAGCGTTTCGAAGCGACGCAAACGACGCAAAAGGCGCCGCCCCTGCCGGGGCCAGAGTTTCTGATCGAAGCCGCCGCGCCCAGCGCCGAGCTGCGCGACGACTACGTGCGCTACCTGGGCGGCGACCCCCGTGCCTACCGCGGGCAGGTGCCACCCCATCTCTTTCCCCAGTTTTGCCTGCCGGCCCTGGCCCGGACCCTCGAGGGCGTGCCCTACCCGCTGCTGCAGGTAGTCAACGGCGGCTGCCGGCTCGAGCGCCTGGCGCCGCTGCCAGCCGACCAGCCGATCCGTATTCGCGCGCGCCTCGAGGGCATCGACGACAACGGCCGCCGCGCCGTGTTTCACCAGCGTGCCATCGTCGGCGCTGGCGACGTGGACGAAGCGCTGCGCATCGACTGCTACCCCATCGTGGTGCTGCGCGGGGCCGCGCGGCGCGAGGCGCCCGCCAGCGCAAAACCCACAGCCGAAGCCGAGCTGCCCGCGCGCGTGCCCCAGGGTAGCCGCGAGTTATGTCGGCGACGGCTGGGCAAGGGCGCCGGGCTCGATTACGCCAAGCTCACCGGCGACTTCAACCCCATCCACTGGATCAAGCCCTACGCCCGAAGCGCCGGCTTTGCCAGCGTGATCTTGCACGGCTTCGCCAGCTTCGCCTTCGCCTTTGAGGGCCTGAGCACGCAGCTGCTGGGCGGCGACGCCGCACGGCTGCGGAGCCTGGACGTGAAATTCACCCGGCCGTTGCCGCTGCCGCGCGAGGTGGGCCTCTTCACGCGCGGCAGCGACAATGGCGAACACGGGCGGGCCAGGGGCCAGGTCTTCCTGGCCGACGCCGAGCTCGCCCCGCCCTACCTCGCCGGCCACTTTACGCTTGGAGCACTGCCATGACCGATCTTCTTCTCGAGCTGAGCCAAAACCGCATCGCCCGCGACCTGGTCGCCCGCGCCAAGCTGCCGGTACCGCTGCCGGAGCGCCTGGAGCGCGTGGTCGGCCCGACCCCGGAGCGCCCCCTGGACGACGCCCGCGTGCTGGTGGCCGGCATCGGCGACCTGGGGCAGGCCCTGGGACGGGCCCTGGGACGCGCCGGCGCCCAGCCCCTGCTCCTGAACTCCGAGTTGCTAGGGGCCTTCAGCGGGCCGGGCGAAGCCTATGGGCGTCATCCGCAGCTGGTGGGCACGGGCGACGCCGAACACGCCGCCGAGGTGCGCGCCATCGTGCTCGACGCCACCGGCCTGCAGGACGCCGACTCGCTCAAGCTGCTCTACGACGTCTTTCACCCCTGGTTGCGAGCGCTCTCGGCCCACGGACGCGCCGTGATCCTGGGACGGCCACCGGCCTCGGCCAAGACCCTGGGCGCCGCCGCGGCAGCCGCGGCCCTCGATGGTTTCACCCGCAGCCTGGCCAAGGAAATCGGCGGCCGAGCCGCCACCGCCAACCTGATCCTGGTGGAGCCCGGCGCCGAAGACCGCATCGCCGCGCCGCTGCGCTTTTTCCTGTCGCGGGCCTCGGCCTTCGTGAGCGCGCAAAACCTCCGGGTCAGCGCCGCCACGCCCTGGGACGGCGATGACCCCATCGCCCAACCCCTGAGCAATCGCGTGGCCCTGGTCACCGGCGCCGCCCGCGGCATCGGCGAGGCCATCGCCAATACCCTGGCCGCCGACGGCGCCCACGTGATCTGCGTGGACCGGCCGGCCGAGGACGCTGCCCTGGCCACGGTGGCGCGCCGGGTGGGCGGCAGCGCCCTGCCCCTGGACGTGCTCGATGCGGACGCGGCCGAGGGTCTGCAGAAGTACCTGCTCGAACACCACGATGGCCTCGACCTCCTGATCCACAACGCCGGCATCACCCGCGACCGCACGCTTTTGCGTATGGACGAGGCGCGCTGGGATCAATGCCTGGGCGTGAACTTGAAAGCGATCCTGGCGATCACCGAAAAGCTGCTCGAGCGCGGACTGCGCGACGGCGGGCGCATCGTGAGTCTGGCCTCCATCGCGGGCATCGCGGGCAACAACGGCCAGACCAACTACGCCGCCTCCAAGGCCGGCGTGATCGGCTTTACGCGCCACCTGGCCGGCCAGCTCGCGCCGCGCGGCATCTGCGTCAACGCGGTGGCGCCGGGCTTCATCGAAACCCAGATGACGGCGGTGGTGCCGGCGGTGGTGCGCCAGGCCGGACGACGGCTGGCGGCCCTGGGCCAGGGCGGGCTGCCCGAGGACGTGGCCCAGGCAGTCGGCTTTCTGTGCGCGCCGGGCAGCGCGGGCCTCAGCGGCAACGTGCTGCGCATCTGCGGCGGCGCCCTGATCGGCGCCTGAGCCGCACGAACCATTAGACCCGAGTACGAGAAAGCGAAAGCAAATGGCCAAGAAAAGCTACTCGACCCCCAAGGGCAGGCGCGCGGTTGTCATCGGCGGCTTGCGCACCCCGTTCTGCAAGGCATTCACCGAGCTGACCAAGCTCGACACCATCGCCCTGGGCAGGGCCGCTGTCGGTGGCTTGCTCAAGAAGCTCGACGTGGCGCCGCGCGAGATCGACTCGATCGTCTGGGGCGGCGTGGTGCTGCCTCCACTGACGGTGAACGTGGGCCGCGAGATCGTGCTCGACCTCAGGCTCCCCCACAGCATCGAGGGCATGACCGTGACGCGCGCCTGCGCCTCGGGCCTGCAGGCCATCACCACGGCGGCGGCCAGCATCGAGCGCGGCGACGCCGACGTGGTCATCGCTGGCGGCTCCGACTCCACCAGCAATGCCCCCATCGCCTTTCCGCCCAAGGTGGTGCAGTCCATGGGCCCGCTGGTGCTGGGCGGCAAGGCCTCGCCGGCCGACTACCTGGGCGTGTTGGCCCAGATGATGCCACTGTCGGAGATCCTGCCGCGGGTGCCGAAGATCGCCGAGCGCACCACCGGCGAAGTGATGGGCGAATCGGCCGAGCGCATGGCCCGCCGCAACGAGATCAGCCGACAGGCCCAGGACGAGCTGGCCCTGCGCAGCCACCAGCGCGCCGCCGCCGCCATCACCAGCGGCCGCTTCGACGCCGAGACCACGCCGGTGGAGACCCCCGACGGCTGGGTCCACGGCGACAACCTGGTGCGCGCCGACACCAACCTGGACAAACTCTCGGGCCTGCGACCGGCCTTCGCCAAGGACGGCAGCGTGACCGCGGGCAACGCAAGCCCCCTGACCGACGGCGCCGCGGCGGTGCTGCTGATGAGCGAGGACAAGGCCAAGGCCCTGGGCTACAAGCCGCTGGCGGCGATCAGGAGCTGGTCCTACGTGGGCGTCGACCCCACCGATCAGTTGCTCATCGGCCCGGCCCTGTGCATGCCGCGGGCCCTCGAACGCGCCGGGCTCGAGCTCGCAGACGTGGACCTGATCGACATCCACGAAGCGTTTGCCGCGCAGGTGCTGAGCGTGATCAAGATGCTCGAGAGCGACGGCTTCGCGCGCGAACGCCTGGGCCGCGATAAAGCCGTCGGCCGCGTCGACAGCGAACGCCTGAACGTACACGGCGGCTCCATCGCCATCGGTCATCCCTTCGCGGCCACCGGCGCGCGCATGGTCACCACCATGTCCAATGAGCTGGCCGCGAGCGACAAGGCCACCGCCGTGCTCGGCATCTGCGCCGCCGGCGGCCTCGGCGCCGCCGCCGTGCTCGAACGCGTGGCCTGATCGGGCGCAATCGCTGCGGCAGCTCGTGGCTTTCGGCGGCCCTGCGTGCAGGCTACCATCGCCGGGCCATGGCCCAGGACGCGCCCGCCCCCCCCTCAGCAGAGCTGGAGCTGCCGTTCTTTTTGAGCGGCAACTTCGCTCCCGTCCAACACGAAATCGACGTCGAGCGGCCCGAGGTCGTGGGCCACATCCCCGAGGCCCTCGACGGCCTGTTCCTGCGCAATGGCCCCAACCCGAAGGCCAAGCAGCCGGGCCACTGGTTTTTGGGCGACGGCATGTTACACGGCGTCGCGCTCGGCGGCGGCGAGGCGCGCTTCTACAAAAATCGCTACCTGCGCACCCGGGCGCTCGAAGGCGCCTCCATGTTTGGCGACGACGGCGTGCTCGACCGCAGTGTTTCGCTCGCCAACACCCACGTCGTCGGCCACGCCGGGCGCATCTACGCGCTGGTGGAAGTCTCTTTCCCGACCCTGGTCGACCGCGAGATGAACACCCTCGGCAGCTTCGACTTCGACGGCAAGCTGAAGACGGCCATGACCGCCCATCCGCGCATCTGCCCCGAAACCGGCGAGCTGCTCTTCTTCGGCTACGACTTCATGGAGCCCTACCTCACCTTCCACCGTGCCGACGCCAAGGGACAGCTCTTGCCGAGCGAAGTCGTGGAAGTAGGCGGTCCGGTGATGATGCACGACTTCGCGATCACGCGCCGTCACGCCATCTTCCTCGACCTGCCGATCCTATTTGACCTGGAGTTGGCATTGCAGGGAGGCGGCCTGCCCTACCGCTGGCACGATGACTATCCGGCGCGGTTGCGCGTGGTGCCGCGCGAGTCAGCACCAGGGAAGCTGGCGGCGCAGACGCGGACCTTCGAGGTCGAGCCCGGCTTCATCTTCCACGTCATGGGCGCCTTCGAACAGGAGGATTCCATCGTGCTCACCGCCGTGCGCTACCCCGAGCTGTGGCGCGGGTCGTCGAACGACATGGGCAGCCACCCGGGACACCTGCATCGCTATGAGTTGGACTTGCAAAGCGGCCAGGTCCGCGAGAGCGAGCTCGACGACCGGCGCATCGAGTTTCCGCGCATCGACCCGCGGCGCGAGGGCCTGCCCCACCGCCATGGCTACGCGCTCGAGCTGAGCGACGAAGAAACCGCCCTCGGCAGCCGCATCGTCAAGTACGACCTCGAGGCCCAAGGCGCGCGCGTGCACGACTTCGGCCGCGGTCAGGCCGGCGAGCCCGTCTTCGTCCCCGACCCGAACGACGCAAGCGAAGATGCCGGCTGGCTGATGACCTTCGTGTATCAGCCCGACGAGGCTCGAAGCGAGTTCGTGATCCTCGACGCCCGTGAACTGGAAGGCGAAGCCGTCGCTCGCATCGCCTTGCCCCAGCGCGTGCCCTTCGGCTTCCACGGCAGCTGGATTCCGAGCCACGAGCAGCCCTGAAATGGCATCAGGAGCGCACCTGCTCCAAGCTTTGGCGCAGGCCCCGGACCAGCAGGCTGGTGTCGTTGCAGAGGTTGACGAAGCTCACGCCTCGCTCGATCCAGCGCTTGGCGTCCTCGGGCGAGCGGCAATAGAGACCCACGGGTTTACCTTTGAGTTTTCCAACCTCGAGCACGCGCTCGATGGCCGGTTCGAGTTCGGGGCTGACCTGGCCGATGGGCGCACCGAGGGCGGCCGAAAGGTCCACCGGCCCCACGAAGAGGGCATCGAGCCCCGGCACCTCGGCGATCGCGTCCAGATCCTCGAGCGCCTCGCGGGTCTCGACCTGCGCTACTATCAAAATCTCGTCGTTGGCGCGCGCGAAGTAATCGGCGCCGTCGAGGCCGTAGCCGTGGGCGCGATGGGAGGCGATGCCGCGCGTGCCCTGGGGCGGATAGCGGCAGGCGCTGACAGCACGCCGCACTTCCTCGGCATCGCGCACCAGCGGCAGGAGCACGCCCTCTGCACCGCGATCGAGGATGTGCTTGAAGAAGGCGAACCCATCGACGCCAGGTGCCCGCACGATGCTGGTCGTTTTATAACCTGCAGTTGCCCGCAGCGCCCCGAGAGCATCCTGGGGTCCCCACTGCCCGTGCTCGAAGTCGACCAGAACCCAGTCGTAACCCAGACGCCCGGCCACCTCGATGGTGACCCCGCTCCCCAGGGCCGCCCAAACGCCGTAGCCCACGCCCCCCTGCTCGAAGATGCGCTTCAAGTGGTTGTCCTTCATGCCGGGAGTCTCCCATCGCCAGCGCCGGCGCCCAAGTGTGACCGATTCGGGGTGCGTCCGGGCAGGTAGTCTTGGGGGCCGACAGCAGCATTCGACTGCGCTATGGTGCGACTGCCCGGCAGGGGACTGCCGGTGCACGAGGTCGAGACGAGTGACAACGTTGGTGCGCAATCCGATGCCCACGGGGGCGGCGGTGACGGGGCCTTGGCCGCAGCTCAGCCTCCTGTTGCTGCTGATTGCGGCCTCCTGCCGCAACGCCGACGGCTCCCTGCTCGAAGCTACCGCAGACAGCTCGAGCGAGCCAAACGCGACCACCTCGGAGCCGGCGACGGCGGACACCGACCCGGCCGACGCGGGGCTCCAGGACCCCGGCTCCTCCACATCGAGCGCCGGCAGCGACGCTGCCGCGGCACCCGATGCCCCAGCGAACGCGAGCAACGGCAGCGATGCTTCCTTCGACGAGTTCGCACCGAGGCCCGACGCAGCCAGCCCGGCGGAACCAGATGCCGGTGCCGACGCCGGGCCGGTCTGTGGCGACGGCAAGACCGAGGGCGACGAGCTGTGCGACACCAGCTGCCCCCTCGAGGTCACATGTGCCGTGGTCGATGCTTGCCTGGTGGCGACCTACAGCGGCTCGCCCGAGACCTGCGATGCCCGCTGCGAAGTCAGTGAGCGCAGCGCCTGCGAGGACGGCGACGGCTGCTGCCCCGCGGGCTGCGATCGATCCCAGGACGACGACTGCTCCCCGAGCTGCGGCGACGGCATCGTCGACACGGGCAGCGGCGAGAGCTGCGAGCCCGGCAGCAGCAGCGACCCCTGTCCCAGCAGCTGCGACGACGGCGTCGCCTGCACGGGCGACGTCATGAGCGGCAGTGAAGAAAACTGCAACGTCCGCTGCAGCCACCCCGCGATCACCGAAGCCATCGACTCCGACGGCTGCTGCCTCGCAGGCGAAAACGCCAACACCGACAACGACTGTGCGCCCCAATGCGGCAATGACGTCGTCGAACCCGGTGAGCAATGCGAGGGAGGCGCCAACTGCGACGCCGACTGCCAGCTCGACGAGGTGGGCCTCTGCAAGAGCCTTCGCGATTCCAGCAGCTGCGACCAGTGCCTGTGCACGAGCTGCGTATCGGAGGTGCTGGCCTGCCAAAACACGGGCAACGCGGCCGACGACGCCAAGTGCGACGCCGTGGTCGACTGCGGCGTGGCCAACTCCTGCAGCGGCATCGACTGCTACTGTGGCGCGGCGAGCGCGCTGGCCTGTGCCACCGCGCCTGCGGGCGCCTGCATCGCCGAAATCGAAACCGCCGCCGGCAGCGATAGCCCAGTGACCATCGTCAGCTTGTTCATGAGCACGGACAACCCCGTGGGACGCGCAGCCGCAGTGGGCTCCTGCTCACAGACCAGTTGCGCCACGCCCTGCGGACTGTAGCGGCGCTCACAAGTCTCCGCGAAAGACGAAGGAGCCCTCGAAACACGCAGCGCATTGGACTCGCGTTTGGCCTTTTGCCTCGTAGCGAGGCAAAGGGCCAAACGCGCCAGCAGCTCACCATCACTTCAGCGTGCGGTCAAAAAGCTCGATCAACTTGGTGTGAGCGCGCTCGGCCTGTTCCGGATTGTAGGCGCGGCCGGGCATGGTCCAGCCGTGGTAGGCGCCCTCGTAGACCTCGCTCTCGTAGTCGCCTCCCCAGGCCGAAAGGGCCTTGTCGAGGCCGGCGATCGCTTCATCGGACATGCTGCGATCCTCGATGGCGTGGCCGAAGTAGAGACGCGCCTTGACGCCGGGCAGCACCAGATGGGGGCTGCTCGGGCGATCGGTGAAGAGGCCGCCACCGTGATAGGACGCGGCCGCCTTGATGCGCTCGGGCTCGGATGCGGCGATGCGCAGGGCATGGCTGCCGGTGAAGCAATAGCCGACCACGCCGGCGCCGCCCGGGCGCACCTCGGATCGGGTCCCGAGGTAATCCAGATAGGCCTTTCCGTCGCGCTCGACGGCGTCGGGTTTGAACGGCGCGGTCAGCTCCATGAAACGCTGGCGCGTGCGCTCATCGGAAAAGTTCGGTGCGATGTCGAAAAGCGGGGGCTTGGCGGTTCGGTAGAAGACGTTGGGCAACAGGACCACGTAGCCCTGCTCGGCCAGACGCGTCGCAAGCTCGCGATAGGGATCGCGGATACCGCCGATGTCGGTGAGCAGAACCACGCCCGGCGCCGTCCCGTCCTGCCCCGGGGTATAGAGGTAGCCGTCGGCGGTGCCGTCCGCTGTGGGGATCTCGATCGCTTCTTCGCCCATCTTCGCTCTCCTATCCCCCGCTCAACCGCTTGATCGCCCACCGACCGGCCCCGGTCAAGCGCGGCGGCCGGCGTGGCGCCGATTGCAAGCGCTCGCGGCGCTCGGCGCCACGAAAGCCAATGCTGTGCCAGCTCCATTGCGGCCGCCGCCGGGCGAGCCGGGTCGGGCGAGCTGCACGACCCGGCTCCGCAGGAGAACGACCGTCCCCATGTCGGAACAATCAGCTGGCCGGAACCACGACAGCGTTGAAGCTCGAGACCGGGCGGCGGGCTTCGGCGGCCCGTTGATACTCGGGCGAATGGAACCAACGCTCGGCCGCCTCCACGCTATCGGCCTCGAGCAGGACCGTCAGGCGCCCCGGGACCTCACCTTCGAGGGGCTTGGCGTCCAGGCTCTTGCCCAACAGCCGGATGCCGAATGGCGCCATGGTGGGAGAAGCAAGCTTTTGGTACTCGGCGAGCTTTGCCTGCTCCTGATAGTCGAGGTGAACGATGATGTACGCGGCCATGTCCTTGGGCCTCCTTTCGTCGCTCCCCACTCTGCGACCTGCATTGTCGCAGGTAAATCTGCAATTTGGCAGACTAGTCCTGCACAATTGCAGGCATGAACTGGGCCGACCTGCACATCCTGCTCGCCGTCGCGCGCACCGACTCACTCACCGCCGCCGGTCGCAGCCTGGGTCTCGATCAGACGACCGTCAGCCGGCGCCTGGGCCGCCTCGAGGAGGCGCTGGGCGCCTCGCTCGTGGTCCGTTCCCGCGACGGACACGCGCTGACGCCGGCCGGCGAGAGACTGGTGCGCGCGGCCGAACTGGTGGAGACCACTGTCCTGGATGCCGAGCGCGACCTGCTGGGCCGTGATCGCGAGCTGCAGGGTCGCCTGCGCATCGCGTCAGCCGACATCCTGGTGCAACATGGCGCCGCGCTCATGGGTTCCTTCATCGAGCGTTATCCACAGGTGGAACTCGAAGTCACGAGCGGCTCCACGCAGCGCTCGCTCTCGCGACGCGAGGCCGACGTCGCACTGCGTTTCACCGCCAAGCCGGAGCCCCAGCTGGTGGGACGCAAGCTCGTGCGCTTCGCCTACGCGCCCTATGCGGCAGAGGTGCTGGTCAAGCGCATCGGACGTCGCGCGCGCCTCGATCGCTTTCCGTGGCTGGGTTGGGACTCGAGCCTGGGCGCGCGCGGCACCGAACGCTGGATGGCCAAGCACGCAAAAGCGGCCAAGGTCATCGCTCGTTTCGACGCCTGGGCAGCGCTACACGCCGCCGCGGTGGCTGGCCTCGGCGCTGCGATCATGCCCTGCGTGTACGCCGACAGCTCGGGCCTGATCCGTCTGCGGCGGCCGGTCGATGAGCTTGGCTACGACCTGTGGGTGCTGACACACGAAGACCTGCGCCGCACGGCGCGCGTGCGCGCCTTCATCGAGCACGCCGCGGCCTTCATGCAGGCGCGGCGACGGGCCATCGAAGGCGACGCGGGCGCGAAGGCCCGCATTCAGCCGTAGCGCTGGGCCCACATGGGCGCCACCGTCTCGCCCATGCGCACGATGGCTTCCATTTCGGCGTCGCTGAAGGGCTGGGTCTCGATGGCCCAGCGAATGTTCTTCTCCAGCTCCTCGAGGTGATTGACGCCGATGACCATGCCGGTGATGCCGCCCAGGGTCTTCACGAAGCGCATGCAGTCGGGCAGCACACTCTCATCGAATTGGATCTCCATGTTCGACGGATGGGGCTCGGAGGCGTTGGAGTTGGCGAGCCCCCCGCCCGGGGCCAGCACCGACTCGGTGCCGCCGAAGACCTTCATCGCCATCACGCCGACCCCGCGCGCCAGGGCGTCTTCGCGCACCTCGCGTGTAAAACCGTAAGTTGAGTGATCGACGAAGTTCATGATCGTCATCAGCACGTCCACTTCATCGGTTTCGAGCATGCGCAGGAAGTTCGGCGGGTTGTTGTGCCCGGTGATGCCGACGAAGCGCGCCGTGCCCGCAGCCTTCTGCTCCAGGATATAGGGCCAGGCGCCATTGGCCGACAGCGCCGTGTCGAGATTGCGCTCGCCGACGCTGTGCAGATGCAAGACATCCACGTGGTCGGTGCCCATGCGCTCGAGGGAACGCTCGAACATGCTCTGGGCCTGCGAGCGCGAGTCTGCGTAGAGCTTGGTGACCAAGAAGATGTCATCACGCCGACCGGGCAGCACCTGCCCCAACGCTTCCTCGGCGCGCCCGTAGACGGCACCGGTGTCGATGTACTCGATGCCCATGTCCATGGCGGCGCCGAAGACCTGCACCATGTAATCGAAGTCTTCCTGCCCGGGCGTGCCACCGCGCTGGCCCAGGCGCGAGGTGCCAAGGCCGACGATCGGCACACTCACGCCCGTCTTGCCCAGCGTCGCGCGCGGCAGCACGAGGCTACCGGAGCTTGCATTGACGGGGGCGCCGCCAGCGTCGGCAAGGCTCGTGCTGTCCGCTGGCGCCGGGGTAGCGCCGCCGTCGGCTGCATTCGCCGCAGTCGCGTCGCCCGACTGCCCCGCCGCTCCCGAGCCGGCGACGGAACCGGACTGCGCCGGTGCGGAGCCACCCGCGGCGCCGCTCGAAGAACCTCCAGCGGCCTGTCCTTGGGCGGCCGACTCGTCCTCATCGCCACACGCCGGCAACAGACCGAGGCCCGCCGCCACCGCGAGCAGCCCGCCCTTGATGACACGCCGCCGCTCTTCGTTTTCTGGATCGGACCCGCCGCCGCGTTGCTTCTTGGAGATGCGGCCAGCATACGCGGACGCCATGCTTAACACTACTGTGTCAGGGTCGGCGCGATGGTCGAGCGTCCGCGCGCGACTCCCTTCGATCGCCCCCCACTGTTGGCGGTATCTTGACCGCGGCTTCGGCCGCCTACGCAAGCGGCGAGCTCGACTCTGGCAGCGCCAAAAAAACTTCTCCTCAAAGACGGGCGCGCGAGTTGCGGTGGCGATACCGGGCCAGTCTGGGCTCCGCTCAGCCCTTCTGCCCCGAGGGGATGTCCCGGAAGGGCACGTCCTTGTCGACGCGGATGTCGGCCGGCAGGCCCAGCCGGCGTCGGCTTTTTTGCCCTGCCAGGCCTGGGCCGCGGCCACCAACTCGGGCGAGCGCGCGGCCATGGCGGACGCGGCGTCGGCGGCGCGCTGCTTGGCGTTTGCCTCGAGCCAGGCCCTGCACTCGGCACGGAACGCGGCTTCCTCGCGGGTATCTTCGAAGTCCACGGAATGCCTCCTCGATGTCTTTCAGGCCGCCTGCTGTGCCAGTCGCAGCACCAACTTGTCGCGCCACTCGGCGGGGCCACCCAGAGCGAGCGACAGCAGCTTGGCGCGTTTGTAAAAGAGCTTGCATTCTGACTCCCAGGTAAAGCCGATGCCGCCATGCATGTGCACGGTCTCGCGGGCTGCCAAGTCAAATGCCTCGCTGGCGGCAGCGCGCGCGGCAGCGGCAGCCACGCTGAGTTTTCCGCTGCTGGTGCTCAGGGCCCAGGCGGCGTAGAAGCCATGGCTGCGCGCCAGGGAGATGTCGACGAAGAGGTCGACCAGGCGATGCTTGATGGCCTGAAACGAGCCCACCGGTCGCCCGAAGACGTAACGATCCATGACATAACCCTGCATAAATGCGAGGGCACGGTCGGCGCCGCCGAGCTGCTCGAAGGCCATCAGCGTGGCGGCCCGGTCGAGCAGGTCCTCGATGGCCGCCTCATCGCCGCCGTCGCCGAGCAGCGCGGCCCTGGCCTGCGACAGCTCTAGCCGCGAAAGAACGCGGGAACCGTCGATGCAGGCGAGCTTTTCGGCGCCGACGCCGTCGCCCTTTTCGACCACCGCCAGGCGCGTGGTCTCGCCATCGCGGCAAGCGACCACAAAGAGGCCCGCCAGGTCGCCGTCGAGCATGGGCGACTTGATACCGCTGATACGATCGCCCTCGATGCGTGTGCTCAGGGCCTGAAGCGCAGCGCGGTCGATGCGGCCAGCGCTGGCCGAACCGCGGGGCGATTGAGTCTGGACTCAGTCCACATGCAGCTTGAATGCGTAGTCCCAGTGGTTTTGCGACTCGGGCTTGATCGCCCAGTCGAGCCAACCGGACATGTGCAGGAAGTAGCCCGTGCCGTCGGCATAGGGGCCGGGGTCCGGTCCCAGGGGCGAAAGCGCCCAGCTGTACATGCTGCCGAAGGTGCCTGGGTCGATCTCGCGATAGATGTAGTAGAGATGGCCGGGGCGCAGGTTCAGCGCAACGCCATCGCTGGGTTCGAAGCTTACCCATCCGGTCGCGTTGCTGGTGGAATGCAAGGTGCCCACTGTGCGGCGCCTGAGGTCCGAGCTGTCCGCGCGACGCGAATCCTGTTCGGACTGGATCGGCAGTGCGTCAACGATGCGAATGGAATACCCCCAGTTGGCCGATTGTTGAATGTAGAGTTCGACACGACTGAGAGTTGATGCTGGTGCACGGAAGGATTGCGCCTGCGCATAGACGTCGGCGACCACTCCGCCGTCCACGCGCGCCTGGGAGACGCTGCAGGAGGCGATGGTCGTGCCCTCGCAGCGTCCGCGATCGCAGCCGTCGCCAGCGGTGCAGACCGCGCCGTCGTCGCAGGCGCCCATGCACAGCGGTTGCCCGGCGTTCAACAGTGGCAGCTGGAAATCCCAGACGTATTGGTAGTCACAACTCAAGTAGCCGGGTTGGGCGTCCTCCTGGCCCAGGATGTCATTGCAGCCGCTCTCCGCATCGTGCACGGCTTCGGTGTCGTATTCGCGGCCGTTGAATACGTAGTCACGCAGGTACTGGTACTTGGCGGCGATGACCGGGTTCTGGGCCGCTGCGGCGCGAAATTGCCGACCCGAGGTCACATACGACGAGAAACCTTCGGCGAACTCTTCGACCGCGGAGTGGCGGCCTGGGCTGCATTCGCTGACCTGGAAACCGTACCAGGTGATGAAGTTCGCGGGATCATCGGTCAGCCGCGGTAAACAGGTGTCGTTGCTCTGGGTCGGGTCCGGGGAGATGTCGTGGGAGAAGGCATAGTAGTCCTGGGAAAGGATGTATCCGGACAGGGGACGGCCGGGCAGAGGATTGCGAAATGAGCCGTCCAGATAGTGCGCATACTCATGCAGAACAGCGTTCGCGTTGACCATCGCCGCGGGGAAGCGAGCCGTCGGCTCCCGGGGGCCGTAATACGCAGCTTCGACGTAGAAGTCCTCGTTTAGGTCGATGGGCCACGATGACCAGGGGTTGCCGTCGGCGTCGGTCACGTTGCCGTTGCACTGGGTGGCGATGCAGTTGAGCAGCTCGTAGGCGTCCGGCTGCAGGTAGCTCGGCAGGGCCGCGAAGGCCTTGCCGTACAGCGCCGAAACGAAGTCGAGCGACACCATGTTGCCGTGCAAGACGCTCATTTTGTCGCGCAAAAGCCAGGACTGGGCTTCCGCGGCGAAGATCGGCTCGGCCGCCGCCAGCGCCGCGTCGATGCGCCGTAGGGTGACGGCGTCGAGCACGGACGTCTGGGGCAGGCCGTGGTCAGCCTGGAACTTCTTCAGGGCCTCGCTTTGCACGAAATCACGCGGGTTTTCGTTGAACTGCGTGTTGTAGCCGAGCATGTGCAGGGCGCTGAGGATCTTGTAGGCGAAGATGTCGCGGTTTTGGTCCGTGTTCTTGGTGAACTGGACGGCAGAGACGTCGTAGGTCGCCCCCGAGGCGACGCGGAGCGCGCGCGCGTCGGTGCCGAAGTAGCGCGACTGCAGGCCGGCCTGGGGCGACGGCCAGAGCGCGAGCCAGCCCACGGTTTCGTGCGTGTGGGCGCCGAGGGCCTCCTCTTCCTGGACGCGCACGCGAAATCCGCTGGCGTCCAGGTCCGTGATGCGCGTTGTGACGGGGTCGGAACCGTTGAAGCTCTGGCACTGCGCGAAGACCACCGGCGCGACGGCGGCGCTGTGGGTGACGCTCGTCCAGGCATCGGTTGTCTGAACGCTGCCGGCCTGCAGCTCGACCAGGCCCGGGAGGCTGTGGCGGCCGGGCTCGACCACGAGAAAGGAGATCTCCTCGCTGCCGTGGGCCCCGTCCAGGTAGCGCCACTCCTCGATCTTGAACTGAAAGTTTTGGCCGTCCCAGCCGCGAATTCGGATGTGGGCGGGCGAGCTGCCGTTGTACGAGGTGAGGTGCGCGAAGATCAGGGCATCGATGCCGTATGGGCGCGAGGTGCTGGCCGTCTGCCAGGTCGTTGCGCTCGCCTGCGATGCCGTGAGCTTCCAGTGCTCACCGATCTGCATGCCGGAGGCGTCGAGTACCGCGGGTTCTGCCGACGATAGCAGCAGGTAGCCCACGTCCTCGGCCAGATGCGTCAACTCGGAGTCGCGCGAAGCCTCCTCTTCCACCAGCATTTGAAAGAAGGCGCCGCTGCCCACCGAGCGCGAGCGTAGGCCCGCGGGGTTGCTTCCCACAAAGCCCTGCATCGACGCGATGAGAGTCGGATCGGGGTAGTCGACGCCGCTCGAAACATCGCGAAAGCGGTCGTCCATACGCGTGCCCGTGGTGCCAAACCACAGCGCCGGGCGCTCGATGTCCTCTTGCACGAGCGCGCCCCGCGCGGTGGCGATCTGAGGCGATGGGTCCTCTGGTCCGGGGCTCATGCACGCGGCGAACAGGGTTGCGCACAAGACGCGGATCGGAAGGTGCTTGGGAGAAACTCGGCCAATCATGCCGTGGCCCATCGCAAGCGACATGCCAGCGCAGGGTTGGTCTCGGTCGGCGCGTTTTTACGCTGAAAGCGCAACGGTGCTTCCCGGGCGGCGGGGCAACACTTGCCTTGGCGGGCAACAGTCGCCGGGGCAACGCTTGCCGGTCCCCGCCTCAGAGCAGCTCGCCCAGCAGCTCGTCATCCCAGGCGTTGCCCCAGGCGCTGTCCTCGCGCAGGTGGCGGGAAAAGCCGCGCTCGATTTCGGAGCTGATCAGACCGAGCAGCTCCCCATCCAGGGACACGGCGACCGTCTCGCCGTCGTCGCTCCACAGAAACTCCCAGCTGCTGGACTCGGGCACCGCGCGCTTGCCCTCCGCTTCGATCAGCCTTCGGGGTGCGGGCGGGGGCGAGCGGGCCTCTTCGTAGCGCTGCAAGTCGGGCTCGTCGGGAGCGGCCGGCGTGTTGAGGATCCAGCAGTCGTGGGTGGGCTGCTCGCCGTCGGGCTCGGTCAGGTAGAGCCAGACGCTGTCCTGCTCCTCGGCCACCACCGCAGTGCGCTCGGACTCGGCGTTCCACGCGCTGATGAAGACGGGCTCGTGCATCGGGCGCGGTGTAGCAGCTGCCCGGGGCGCTGGACAGCCCAGCGGAACCGAAGCGACGACGGCCGCTCAAAACTTCCGCTGAAAACGTCCTGGCAGCTTTTTCGCCGACTTTGAACGCCTTGTCCTGGTAACGCGTGCCCTCGGGGATGAGGACCGGCAGGCACTCGGCGTCGTCGCGAATCGCGAGGGTCGGCCCTGTCCGGGTCTCGCCCGCCTGTATCGATCAGCACTCGGTCGAACGCGCCAGGAAACAGGCCCACCGATTCGTCTCGGGTGTGGGATGCGATTCTGGCGCGATCCCTCCGATGCGCCCCAAGAAATCCGAGCCTCGGTCAACTCGAAGTTTCTGGCGTTGCAGCATTCCCCTGCGCCGTGCTTCCAACAGGACGACAGTTCGTGGCACAGCCCCAGACCGCGACATCAATGCCCCAGTTTCGCGACTTTCGCCATCCTGCGGACGCACCAGTGCGCCGCGAGAGCCGTATCCCGCGACGCATGCCCCCATGGGGCTCTGACCTCAGTCAAGGGCAGGGGTCGGAGCCGCTCCTCGTCGGGCCACCTGGCAGGCGGCCTCTTCACTTGTCGCGCAGAATCACCAGCCGCCGAGACCTGGCGACGTGTTCATTGCCGCCGGTTCGATCGAAGCGATGACGCACGACCGGCGCCCCTCGGGCGCGCTTTTTGGGTCGCTCCGCAGAGCCCAGAGCCGGCACATCGGCGTTGGCATCGTTGTCATCCGGCTCACTGCTGTCGACCGGTACGCACTGCGCGTACTCGCAGATGACCTCGGCCTCTTCTTCGAAGCTTTCGTTCACGAAGGCCATCAAAGCGTGCAAGCCCTTACAGGAGTTCCGCAACCAGCGTGAAAACCTGATCCCCGACGCGGTCGCGCTGGCTCGTCATCGAGACGCCCATGCGCAAGCCGACCAACGGCGGTCGGGGCTTGCGCCGAGCGAGTCGCATGCTGGATGCGAACAGCTCCAGCGCTTCGGTGGTGGCGGCGCGGTCGCCGGTTGTCAGCAAATCGAGCAGCAGGCCCCGCAGCACAGCCAGCCACAGTCGCGCCTGACCGCGCGCCTCGCGTCGCGTGAGGCGGAACTGCCGATGCAACGCATCGACGAGGCTGTCGACCCAGCCGTCCACCACCTGCGAAAGGAAGCGGTCGAAGCGCTCGCTGTCACCCAGCGCCTGTCCGTACACCTCGAACATCAGACGCGCGAACGACAGGTTCTCGGGCGATGCCAGGTCGGCCCAGGTATCTTCGATCCAGGGCACAACCCCGTGCCCGGCCGTTTCCGCGAGCGCCCTGCGGTCCCGTTCGTGCACGCGTGTCGTCACCGCGTCCCAGAACTCGGCGGTCGAGCCGAAGTGATAGATCAGCATCCGGTGGCTCGTCCCCAGCTGCGTCGCGATCGAGCGCAGCGACGTGTCGCCGAGGCCCTGCTTCTGGACCAGCGCCATCGCGCGCTCGATCAGGTCATCCCTGAACGAAGCGGCCAGGGTGTGGTCCTCAGCCGCCATCCTGCGCGCTCTGCACCACATGGTACAGAGCGGCCGCGATCCGGTCCCGGCGCCAATACGAGGCCGTGGCCGGGTGTTGGCGCAAGGAGCACAGCCGCATCCCCCCACACTGGAGTCTCGGAAACCTCACGCCCCACGAGCTCCGGCGTAGCCCCGAACCAGCAGCCCCTCTATTCGAAAAGTGCGCTGAATATCTTCAAGTCCCACTGGAATGGCGGGCAGGAGGCCACGCGTGAGACGTGCTCCGAGGGCTCGGCCTCGGCCTGCCGGACGCGCACCGCCTGTAGCTGCGTAAGGCAATCCCCGGCGGAGTCGGGATCGGGTTTGCTGGACTCCACCAGCACGACCGGGCCCCGCCGGGGCGACTCGACGCGCGCTCTGCCGGCAGGGTCGAGGTGGAAACGACAAGGGCTCGGCAGCTGGAGCGCGACGGGCGCGGCATCGCCCGCGAGCAGAGTGCAAATGCCGTCTTGCGCGTCGACCCGCAGGGATAGGCCATCGATGACGACGCTGCTACCTGGTGCGGCCGCCTTGGGCGCAGCGGCAACAGCGGCGGTTGGCTCGGAGTCGGGCTTCGGCCAAGAGACGTCAGGCGCGGACAGCCCGGACCCTCTCTCGCGCGCTGCCTCTGCCTTCGGAGGATCGTGTTCGGCCTTTTCGTGCGCGGCGCACGCCGAAGACGAAAGCGCCAGCGCGAAAATGACAGCAGTCCAAGCACCCCTTCCGTCAGAGATGGCGCTCACGTCAGGGCCCAGAACCATATTTGTGCGGACTTGTTGCCCGGGTCGTCGTAGGTCTTGGTCGTGCCCCGCTTCCAAAGATCGATGTGGTCGCCGCGACGCGTGGTTTCTCCAGCGCGTGTGAAGCAGTCTTTGAAGAAGATAATTCCTTGCGCAGTGGCCAGGCTACGTTTGGCTGCTGCTGGGTCGCTGAAGATCTGCGGACGTCCCAGGTGCCTGCGCCACAACCAGACCGCCAGTGATTCGGCACCACGGGCATGCCCGTGCTTGCACTTGGGCTCACTGTAGGTCGTCTTGTTCACCTTGATGGTCTTCTCGGTGTTGAGGGTTAGGCTCATACGGACTGCACACTGATTGCTCCAACCCTGATCGCACGGCGAGCTTTCCCTCGGATACGAGTTCCACAGGTTGTTGAAGCTCGGTCGTAGGCGGGCAGTTGAACTCGACGGCGAGGTGGTACGCGGCGGCAGGCCGGTAGCGTTGAGCGATCGCAGGGTGCGGCCGCCGGGATCGACCCGACCATCGGGTCGTGTCATACCGACGACGCGTGTCTGGAAGCGCTCGATGGCGGCGATGGTCAGGTTGCCAACTTTGCCGTCATCATCGAGAGCCTTTGTAGGCGGAATCGACGCCAAGTGGTCGTTGAGCAAGCGCTGAATGGTTTCTACGTCTGCCGCGAGATTCGTACCGCGGCGCCCCACCGATGCAGAAATATTGGGCATAACTGGAGCAACTTACACGGAAAACGTCCCGAGGAAACCGTCCTGGCAGCTTGTCGGCCCTGCTTGTCGGCCTTGAGGAGAACGTCCGACTCCGCGGAGACCGTCCTGGCAGCTTGTCGGCTACCGGCAGCCACTGCCGCCGTCCGGTTTCGCCGAAAGGCGAATAAAACGTAACCAGCCTGTACGCGGTCCCCGGCCGGAATCGGCCGGGGACCGCGTACAGGCTGGCCGCAGGTCGAGCGCGGCAGCTTGCGGCGAGCCCAAGCCGCGATGCCGCAGGCTGGGGGGCGAGCCGGGCGGCCGGCCGGCCGACGGGAGGGCGCAGCAGCTTGCGGCGAGCCCGAGCCGCGCGACCGGAGGCGCGGGCTACGTGGCCGGCGCAAGATCGACAACTCGGGGTTGCAGCGATTTTGGGTCTTTTCGCACGGGTCGGACGGATCCGTCGGTGCCCGTGCGGCTGACCCGGCAGCGATCGCCCGGAACCAACCTGTACACCAATCCCGGCCGGACCTGGTCGGGATCGGCGTACAGCCGGGCTACGTCTTCCAGCCAGGGAGTCGAACCCATTGACAGCCCGCGTACGGCGCGGCTACAGCCTGCCTCATGGGGACGCCGGAGCAGCCGACCGAAGAGCCCGGCGACCTCGTCCTCCTCGCCGCGTGGCGCGAGGGAGACCAGCGGGCCGGCAACCAGCTCTTCGAGCGTCACTTCGAGGCGATATACCGCTTCTTTCGCAGCAAGCTCGAAAACGGAGCCGATGACCTCGTGCAGGAGACTTTCCTCGCGTGCACGCGAAACCGGGAGGTGATCCGGTCAGAGTCGAGCTTTCGGACGTACCTCTTTTGCGTGGCGAGGAGCAAGCTCTTCGACGCCCTCCGCAAGCGAATGCGCGGCGGGACGGACGTCTCTCTCCGTACCATGGCCGACCTGCGCGACTCTCCCTCCACCTGGGTTGCACGGAACGAGGACCTCCAGCTCCTCGGTGCGGCCCTCGAGCGACTGCCGCTCGAGCTCCAGCTCGTGCTCGAGCTGTTCTATTTTGAGGAACAGTCTGCTTCGGCGGTCGCCCAGATCCTCGAGATCCCGGAAGGCACGGTGCGGAGCCGGATCCGGCGTGCGCTCGATCGGCTCCGAGTTCACATCGCGAAGGTTGCGCCGAACGCCGACGCGGCGCGAAACGCGTTCAATGAGCTCGATGGGCTGGTCGCAGCGCGACGGTGAGTACGCGCTGCTCGAGTGGAGCCCACCGGGACTTACGGCTGGTACCTACGCGCCATGCTCAGCGTCGGTCTGGCCAGACCTGTACCGTAGCTTTTCCGCGTTCGGGCGGTGATCAGGCCGGTCCGGGGCCCGAGCCGGCCACGGCCGAGAAGCGCTCGGCCGCGAGCTCGAGCGCAGGCGACGCTTCGCCGAGCAGGTCCGCGATCGCACGTCGGACCGTCGGATGCTCGAGCCCAGAACGGAGAAAGAGCTCGTCGTACGACCGGCCCTGAATCTCCAGGAATGCCTCCCGTTGCTGCTCCGAGAGCGGGCGAGCACTCTGCTCGAACGCCGCAAGGTCGAGCCGGACCTGGGGACGGAAGCTCGCGGAGATCTCGTCCAGCATGGTCAGGTACTGCTCGAAGGCGCGCTCGCGCTGGTGTCGGGACGCTTCACGCGCGAGCTTGCCGACAACCAGCGACAGGACTCGGACGCTCTGGCATTCCTCCCGCCAGTGTAGCTGCAAGAGACGTCGGAACGGCTCGTTCATGAGCCCGGCGCCGCGCATCGCGCGCAGGCTGTGCGGCTGCGCCGTGCACAAGAGGTGCAAGACGAGCACCCCTACCGCGAGGGTATCTCGCGTGAGGAATGGAGCCACCGCGTCGCCTGCGGGGCCGATGATCCCGAGTTCCGCATCGAAGCCGTGCTCGCACGCCTGGGCAAAGCGCGTGAAAGCCACGATGTGCTTGGCCGCTTGCTGCCCCACTCCCATCAGCGCGAGGAACTCCTCTTCATCGCGGTGGAGGCTCCTCGATGCCTCCAGCATCACGAAGGGCAAGACGAATCTCTCACCCAAGGACCAGATGCCCAGGTAGGCGTGCGCGCGGATCTGGTTCAGCACCAACCGCTCGTCATCGTCGAGGAAGTCCAGGGCGCGCGCATGGACCAGCGCTTCGGGCAAAAGTGGACGACTGAAGTCGAGGTCGATCAACCCGGCCGTGGCTTCGTCGAGACTCCAACGTGCCTGCTCGGCGTCGCGTAGGAGCGTCGAGAAGCTTGGAAAACCGGCCATTCCCGTCGATAGTACACGATAACAGCGAAGGAAGCGCCGGAAGTGACAGGTCCGTTCCGAGGCAAAATCCAGCAACACCGTAGCCCGAAGGACGACCTCGAGCTCGAGGTCGCGCGCGGCGCCATCGCGTCGGCGCTGTTCCCGGCGCTCGCGACCCCACCGGCGGTTGTGGGCCGCTACGAGCTGCGAGCGCGGATCGGCGCGGGCGGGATGGGCATCGTATTCGCCGCGCACGACCCGACTCTCCAGCGCGACCTGGCAGTGAAGTTGTTGCATCCGGCCCGCAGGGACGTGCAAGACAACAATCAGGCCCTGCTGAAGGAGGCGCAGAACACCGCGCGTCTGGTTCATCCCTGCGTAGTCACGGTGTTCGACGCGGGGCTGCACGAGGGGCGGCTCTTCGTCGCGATGGAGCTGGTCAGCGGCCAGTCCATGGCCGAGTGGTTCGCGACGCGCCCGCCATGGCGGCAAGCCGTCGCCGCCCTGGCGCAAGCCGCGCGCGGAATCGAAGCCGCGCACGCGGAGGGCATCATCCATCGCGACTTCAAGCCAGGCAACGTACTGCTCGGCGACAACGGTCGGGTGTGCGTCACGGACTTCGGCCTGGCACGCGAGATCGGCGAACCGGATATTGGCAGCCATGCCCTGCCCCAGGGGCCCGCGGACGAGAACTCGCGGGTGCACACGAGGGCGGGCGAGGTCGCGGGAACGCCCGCTTACATGGCTCCCGAGCAGTACCTGGGGATGGCACAGGACGAGCGCACCGATCAGTTCGCGTTCTGCGTCACACTCTATGAAGCGCTCTGGGGTCGAAGGCCGTTCGAGGCGCCCACGGTTCGGGAGCTGAGGGAGATCGCGCTCACCCAGGAGCCACCGTTTCCGGCGTTGCCCGAGCTTCCGCGCGAGCTCGTCAGTGCGGTCTCTCGTGGGATGAGCAAGCAGCGCCAGGATCGCTTCGCGAGCATGGGCGAACTCGCGGGTCTGCTGGAGGCCCTCACGACCGACGTCGACCTGCGCGCCGCGTTGGGCGCGCCGCCAGCCGCACCGCCGGATGCGCCCCGCGAATCGATGTATCAGTCGTACATCCGCGCGCTGCCCGACGGTCTCGACACGGCGCCCGAAGCGCAGATCCCGACGCGGGTCACGAGGCTAATCCTGGCACAGAAGCCGCCCTGGAACCCGCCGCCAGAGCTCGCCCCCATCCTCGGCGCGCTTCAGACGGAGGACTCCATCTCCCAGGTGAAGACCCGCGCGCTGGTCTGTGCATTCTACGACGAGCACTTCCGCTCGCTCGCGGAGTACGAGGCCTTCATGGAGCCGGTGGCGGCGGGCATCATGCGGGTGGTGTTCGGCGTGCACGTCTGCCCAGAGCCCTCCTCCCCCCGCTACCTCGACGTATTGCTGTCCGTCTACAACAACGCCACGCCGGGCATGGTGATGCAGGCGGTCGAGCGAAACCCTTGGTCTGCACGGATTCGAGTCGATCATCCTGCATGGACCGTCAACGACGTGCACCTCACGGCCATCCGTGCCGTCTTGCGCGCGGCGTTCCTCGTCAGCGGCAGTCGCCTCGCCGAAGTGACGATCTCGTCGCGCGCCGACGACCACTTCGAGCTGCTGGCTCGATGGCGCTGAACCCCGGACATCCCCCGCGCCTTAGGGTCCGCAAAAGAATAACTTCCCCCATCGGTGCGTGACGGCGGAGTGCGATCGGGACGGCGCCCGGAGAAGAATCCGCAGTCGTACTGTAGGTACATCGAGGAATTCTTCGAGGACGCACGGCCCGAGCGTGCCCGCCGGTGCGTGCCAATGGGGGAAGTTATTCTTTCGCGGACCCTTACACCTCTCACGGAGCGCCTTCGGCCCCACCGGTCGTCGGCAGCGGCGCACGGCGCGGCAAGCCTTGAGCGAGCAGCGCGGCGTGCAAGCGCATGCGTGCCGCCTGCAGGGGGCTGAAGCGCGGCCCCTCGAGGTCGGCGGGGGGCGCGGTCATCAGGGTGTCGGCGTTGGTATCGGGGAGCCTATCGCGCTGCCCGTCGGCATCCTCCGGGTGGTACAGGCCCAGGAAGTGGCCGAGCTCGTGTGCCACGAGCCTGGCCTGGGCGTCGACGGAGCGGCGCGTGACCGAGCCGCCGCTCCCGCCGCAGCCCAGGTGGCGGAGGTAGACGGCCGCACCCGGGCTTCCGAGTGCGGGAACACGCGGCACGAAGCCTTCAAGGGGCACACGGTTTCCGAGCAGCGGATGAACATGCGCGAGGCAACCGGCGAAGGCGATGTTCACGGCTTGCTCGTTCACCGCCAGTGAGGGAAGCACTTCGGGGGTTCCCTCGAACCATTCGAGCGGCGCGTCGAGCGCAGCGTGCGCGGACGAGCGCACAAGCGCGACCTCGAGCCCCGCACCCACCAGCAGCTCGCCCACAGCTGCTGCCAGACGCTCCGCATCCTGCGGTGCCGCCCACGGCGATGCAGCGCCATGAAGAAAGGCGAGCGGCAACGGTTCGACCTCACGCGCGACCGGAAGCGCTCTCGCCCACAGGCGCAAGGACGCGGGCTCGCCGGGCGGGAGCTTCGTGAGGGTCTCGCAGTCGACGCGACCGAAGCGCAGGGTGGCGTCCAGGTCCTCCGGCTCGATGGGATCGTGAACGACGAGCCCGGAGCCCGCGATGACGGAAAAGCGCTCGGCGCAGCGCGTGCAGGAGACGCCGCGTTCCAGGTCGGAGACCCAGACCCGCGCGGCCTCGCCTTCGAAAGCGCCCGTCTCGAGCCGAGCCACCTGGGCGCAGCCAGCGACCTCCACGTAGAGCGCGAAGCCGCGGCCGCCGCCGGGGATGGTGATCGGCATGGAGAGCTGCGCTCCGTCTTCCTCTGCCACGAAATCGAAGGCACCCGCAGCCATCCAGGGCTCGGCGTCCAGCGCGTCCAGTTCGGGCAGCTCCCCCCCGCCGCACGCGGCGAGGAACGCAAGCGCCGCGATGACAACAGCAGTCAGGGCCCGGGCGCCGCCGGCGCTCACCGCTTCAGCTCCGCGACCGTGACGTAGCGGCCGATCACCTGCCGCAGCTGGCTCGAGGGTTCGGCGTGAAAGTGGGCGGCCAGGGCTGCGCGCGCCTGCGCCGAGTCGGAGGCGCCGAGCCACTCGATGAGCCCCTTGCGTACGGCGCTCGCATCGGAGGTCTGCGCGAGCTTTTGCCCTGCCCAGACGACGTCTTCCTCGCTGGGCGCGCCCAGCTCGATCAAGGCGCGCGCCATGGCGGCGGCGACAGCTGCCGACGTCTCGGATTCGAAGGCGCGTTTGAGGGGCGCCACGGCCGGCCGCCCCATGCGCCGTAGCGCCGAAGCCGCGGTCGCGCGCACGGCGGGCTCCGCGTCGCCGAGGCGCTCGGCCGCGAGCCCCAACAGCTCCGGGTCACCCGTATTGCCGATCGCCTGGAGCGCCACACGGGTCGCCTCCGGCCCATCGGCAGCCAGAAGCTCTGCCTCGAGCTGGTCGCGCACGTAGGACTTCACTTCGGGTGAAGCCTCGACGCCCATCGCGCCGAGTGCCAGGAGCGCCGCGGAGGAAACACGCGGCTCGTCGTCTTGCCGGTACAGCGAAAGCAGGGCCTCGCCGTCGGCGACCACGGCGTTGCCGGCGCTCGCAAGGGCGGAGGCCGCGCGGACCCGGTCATGGTCCCGTGGCGCCGAAAGCAGCGAAAGCAGCGCGCGCTTCGCCGTCTTCGTACCGGCCAGCTCCAGCGCCCAAAACACGGACGCCCGCCCTGTCTCATCGAGCGCTTGCCGGTCGAGCAGCGCGCGCAGCTCAGCCACCAGCTCGGGTCGGGCCACGAGCAGGCCCGCCATGGTCCGCGCATCGCGCACGGTCCAGTCCGACAGGCGCCCTGCCAGCGTCTGGTAAGCGCGGGCGAGCGCCGCCGGGTCCGCGGGGGCCTCTGGTAGCCGGACCCCCTTCGCTGACGCGCCCGGGTCGTAGCGTGCCAGGGCGTCCGAGGCGCGCGGCTCCGCGAAGCGATCGTCGGTGTCGCGAACCAGGGTCGAGCGTTGCTCTAGATCGGCGCGTAGCTCATCGCCCACCGTGATGCGAAGCCGCTCGTGAACCGTGGACGAGATGAGACCGCGCGCATCAAAGCGGGCCGATGCCTCGGCCATGGGCAGGCTCACGCTCATCCCGAATGCCTCGAGCCCCTGGGAATCGTAGTAGAGCTTACGGCGCTGCACCTCGTCTCCGCTCCGAAGGTAGCGCGCCCGGTGGCGCCCCACGCCGTCGGTTTGGTCCGCCTCCCAGCTAGCACCTGGCTGCAATACGTGCTCGTGCAGAGACAGCAAGCCCGACACCATCAGGCCCGCAGAAGCCGACCAGGCCGCTGGCAAGCGCAGCGCCTGGATCCGGCAGTCGCGCCCGACGTCGAGCTCGAAGCCCGCCTCCAGCGAATGGCTGACCCGGTCCTCGGGATCGCTCAGCTGCTGCTGCAGCTCGACCTGCGACAACCCGGCGCGCAGCGTGCTGCGGTCCGGCTGGGCGTCCACGACCCGGAGACTCAGCACCGCCGAGAAGCGATCGGTCGGCGCGCCCGCCTCCTCAGGGGCCGAGACCTCCGAGTGCAGGGCGTAGGTCCGCACCTCACCCTCGGTGAAAGTGCATCCGAGATCGCGTGCAGCTGGCCGGTTCGCCGCGGCGTTCGAGTCGGTCGACGCAGGGTGGCTTGTCGCGGTTCGTAGCCCCGGCGTGGCCAGGGTCGCGTACGCCAAAAGGCACGCTGCCCCTCCGACCGCAAGCGCGGCCTTCACTGGCCGACAACCTGCGCGCCGGGTAGCACGCGAGAAAAGAGTGCTTGGCGCATCTCCTGGGTCTGGAACGAGACGATGGTGACCGAACGGCTCACCTTCTTTCTGAAGAAGCGGATGGTTCCGACCAGCTTCAGCTCTCCGGCGAGTGGCAGGAAGGTCAAGTCCTGCCCGACCCCCGCGTGCACCAGGAACTGATCGGACGTGTCCTGGCCGAGGCTGAGCGAGCTTTGCAACGGGAGGCCGAAGCGAGCGATGGTCAGGTCCACGACGACTCCCGCCTTGACGACGCGCGCGTCGACGCCGCCGAACGCCTCCGCAGTCAATGAGACGAACGGCTCGATCGTGGTGTCCAGCGTGATGCAGCGCTCGACCGCCGGCGCATCGGCCTCGACGGGCACGGCTTCGGTGCACAGGCCCTCGCCCACGAAGAGCCCCAGTCCAGCCGTCGCGTTCAGGCCCGCCTGGCCGCCAGCGTGGAAATCGAAGGCGAGACCGACCGGGCCGAAGCCGAAGCGCCCCGCGAAGATCAGCTGACTGCGCGAGATGGTGAAGGGATCGTCCTCCTCGATGTCGGCGCCCACGCTGCGATTCGAGAACACCTCGATGCCGAAGAGCGTGACGTTGCCGTCCTGAACTCCGTCGGGGATCTTGCGCTTCTTGCCGGAGGTGGCGGTGGCGGGGTCGCCCGAGCGACTGTTGGTAGGGTCCTCGTCGGGCACCTCCGTCCCGTCACCATCGAACGGCGCTTCGAGACTGCCGAAGGCGTTGAAGATCTGGATGTCGAAGCTCCTGCCGATCTTGCCCTTGAGCCGCAGCTCGGCCTGACCGAGCGCCGAGATCTTGTTGACGTCCAGGACGTTCTCGGTCTTGAACTCGGCCACGGCGCCAATGCGGCTGCCGCCGTGCGAAAAACGCGCAACCTGGGTGAGGCTGAGCGAGGCGGCGCCCGACTCCACAACGCCCGTGTCCTCGATCAGCATGACGTCGAGCGAGCGGCACTCGCCCTCTTCCGGCACCGGCCGCAGCTGCTCGAAGTCCGTCGTGAAGCAGCCGCGGACGACGAACGTGTCCTCCTGTGCCCAGACGCCAGTGCCCGTGACCGCCGCAAGGGTATCCCCCTCGAGGTGGAGGTCGTGGGTGAAGTCGTTGGGTGTGCCCGGTGTCAGCTCGTCGACCTGCACCTCGAGCGCGCGTTCGCTGCCCGTCCCCACGCTGAGCGGGAGCCAGTCTTGCCCGTCGGAGGCGGCGGAGATCTCGTAGCGGAGCCGCACCGTTCCGGGGAGATCGTCGAGGGTGTCGACGTCCTGCCGTCCGAAGGTCAAGCCATCGACGATCTCGGGCTCGGCTTGGGTCAGATCCTCTGGAAGCGCGTCCGGGTCCACGGCGGACTCGTAGGGGTGGCGCCCGTTCAGGAGCAGCCGCGTATGCACGCTCAGGGCGGGTCGCGGATCCTCGGGTCGCGCCGGATCGATCATCTGCCCAGGCGGGAGCTGCTGGGGCAGCACGGCCACCGACGACTCCGAGCTGAAGCCCACGAAGTCGACGTCAACCAGCGTCTCACCGTCCGCATCCGCAGGTCCAAAGGCCAGCTCCAGCTCGTGAACACAGCCCGGGTCCGGACCCTGGCAAGCCTTGTTGGCCGGCGAACTCGCGCTCGCTTCGTTCGTCAGCAGCGGCTCGGACGACACCGAGGTCTCTTCTTCGGGATCGATCTCGACGCGCAACGCGACCTTCTTGCCGATCAGCTCCGCGCACTCGGTGATGGGCCAGATCACGACCTCGTAGGTGTGCTCGGTACCGTCGCCGACCAGCTCGAGGTCCAGCCCATTCGAGGAGCACGCGGTCGCCTCGCTGCTCGGATCGTCGGCGTCGACAAAGGAGACGAGGACCACGACATTCTCCGTGGCCTCTGAAGCGGGGTCGTCACTCTCGGCGGTGATGCCCAGCAGGACGGGGATGCGTTCGTTGATGAAGGAGGGCGCAGGCTTCAGATCCAACTCCAGGCGTGTCACCTGGGCGCTCGCCAGCTTCGAGCCGGCATCTTCGCTGCCACATCCCAAAAGCCCCGGCCATACGAACGCGCAACAGAGCAAAACGCTGACACGGACTCGGATTGCGAGAACGGCGAAGGAGCGCTCGCCTGGCAGCGCCCGCGTCGGAGTTGGTCGGTCGCACGAGGAGGTCGTCGACCGGCGGTATTTCGTGGTTTTCATGCGTCCTCAGAAGGTTCGGGCGGGTTTCGGTCGCGCGCGCAGGTGCGAATCGGACCCGTTGAGAAAGTTCGGTTCGGAGTGGGTAGACGCTGCCTTCGGCGCATCGATCACGGCGCGGGTGCTTTTCCGCTCCCGTGATCGCGAGCCCCGCTTCGAAGCTGTGTCGGGGAGTGGTGCCTCCTCGCAACTTGCCCGCGCGGCCAGCGAACGATCCGTCCGATCCACGCGAAAAAAAGGCCGTATCAAGCTACCTGTACGTCTTCACCGGGCTGGTTTGCGTCGGCGAAAGGACCCGCTCCCGAGTCCAGATCTTGGGATATGAGCCGTTGCACGTTACGCGGTTGCGGGAGTGCTCGGGCCAATCGGGTGGGGTGGCGGCCGCGGCACCGCCGCCGGCGGCCGCCGCTTCGAGAGCCTCAACTTGCGTCGTAAGTGCTCGGAATTGCTTGAGCCCGATCCTGGCACGGGGCTTGCTCTACCCGCCGGGCATGCCACTGGCCCGCTCCGTCCCGCCCGGCAAAACCTACATGTTGACCCGGCGCGTCACCCGACGGACCTGGCTGCCCCGGCCCGATGCGGACGGCCGTTCGCAACAGATCTACCTCTACACGCTGGCCTACAACGCCAGCAAGCACGGCATCCTCGTCCACAACCTCAGCCAGATGTCGTTGCATGATCACGAGACCGTCACCGACGTCCTCCGCACGCTCCCGCTCTTTCTCGAAGGCTTCCATCGCGACCTGGCCCACGCCATGAAGTGCCACCGGAGTTGGCCTGGGGAGTTCTACGATAAGCACCAGACTTCGAGGGTGGAGCTTACCTGCCCCGCGGCCCTGAGGGAGAAAATGGCGTATGTCGCCGTCAATCCAACCGATTGTGGGGGAGTCTACGACTATGAGGCCTGGCCCGGGGTGACGGTGAAGTGCAACGAGATCGGCGAGAAGGTCTTCGTGGTCAAGCGGCCCGACGTGTACTTCGATGCCAACAACAAGCACAAGAACTGGCCCGACGAGATCGGGCTACGCATCGTGATGCCCGAGATGCTGCTGCGCGAGTACGGCGGACTCAAGGAAGCGCAGCGAGCCCTGAAGTCGCGCTGCGAAGAGCTGGCCAGCGAAGCCCGCGCCAAGCGCCAAGCCCTCGGTCTCGGCTACGGCACGCCGACGCGTGCTGTGCAGGCCAAGTTCACGCGTCGGTCGAGCAGCCATGAGGTCCTCGGTGCGTTGAACCCGACCTTCGCCACCGGGGGTGATCCTGAGGCTGCCGAGCAGGCGCGAGAGGCTCGCGCGCAGTTCCTAAGCGAATACGCCCGCTGCATGGCGCTGTGGCGCGCCGGCGATCGGGACGTGATGTGGCCGCCGGGTACGTGGAAGATGCGCGTGCTGCATAAAGCCCGCTGCCACCCGCCTCCATAGATCGGACGCAGCTTCGGTGACGCGCGTGCCTGGTCCGAGCCCGGGCACGCATTGGTGCGTCTTGAGCCTGATACGGAGTGTAAACTTGCAGGCTGAGTGCGTGTTGGAGCGCTGTTTTCCTGGCCCGCATGCCTCTCCAGCTCCCGCACTTCCCTCGCCGACAGCGTCAGTCGCCGCCACGCCCACCGATCCTGCCCCGACGCCCATGGACGGTTCTTCCGGGCTCTCGAGCGCGCGTAGCGCCCATGGCGCCGCCGCGAACCCAGATTCCGCACCGGCTCCCATGGAGGGAGATTTCTCGACACCAGTCCTCACCGTCGTAGGCGCCGAGGCGATCGCTACGATTTTGCGAAACTGGCTCGGGCACTGGCCGATAACAGGGTGTGACCGCACCGCGGATATCGGTCCCGGATGGAACCCGGATGGTGACCCGCACCTGTGCTCTGCGCCGCTTCTACTTGCGGCCCGATCCGGTGGTCAACCAGATCGTGCGCTACTGCCTGTTCCGCGGCGCCGCCAAGTATGGGGTCCTGCTGCACGCGGTCAGCTTTGAAAGCAATCACTTTCATC
>Ga0224501_10000112_pt1 | contig 82313 bp, 70 predicted proteins | sample SF_Oct11_sed_USG_4_FD_169105 | JGI IMG/M metagenome (GOLD analysis project Ga0224501, IMG submission 169105) | Sediment microbial communities from San Francisco Bay, California, United States - SF_Oct11_sed_USGS_8_1 | ecosystem: Environmental > Aquatic > Marine > Sediment | place: USA...
CCGGACTGCCGCCAGCGCGCCCGCGTCTCCCGACAGGCAGCACTCGCTGTTCCTCCGCCCCGGCATTCCCCGCATCACAGCTTCAGGCTCAGCACAAGCCCGTCATTCGCCGAGGGCTTACACTACACGAGCCACGAAGCGCGCAAGGCGCTGTCACTCCTGTTGCGTGGCAACGGCAACATGCTCGAGCGCATTTTGTCGCCCATCCAGCTCTACGACACCCCCGAGCTCGCGGAGCTTCAGGCGCTCGCGCGTGGGGCCATCTCGAAGCGCTTTTCCAGCCACTACAAGGGCTTCTTCAAGGGCATGTGCCGCGAACATGGCCTCGCGGAGGAGCCGCGGGCCAAGACGCTCCTCTACGCCTATCGGGTCGCCCTGACCGGGATGCACCTCATGCGCACCGGAGAGCTGGTCGGCGACGTGGCCGTCACGGCTCCACTCTACGGCTTCGACTCGGTCGCCGAGCTGGCTGCGTTGAAGCAGGCCGGCACCGAGTACATCGCGCTGTCCCCCGAAGAGGATGCACAACATCGCGCCGGACTCAGCGAGCTCGAGGCCAAGCTGGCCGCCGCATGCGACGAGAGCAATCTCCCGGACCAGCCGCCGAACGCGGAAGAATGCGAGGCCTGGCTGGTGGCACTGCGGCGCAGAGAGCTCTGACGTCGCCTCGACCAGGAAAGAAAAGAGCTCCGCTGTGCACTACCTACACCACGGCGGAAATGGTTCTCGCCTCCCGGATTTGCACCGGGGCCTTCGGAGCTTGCTCGAGGGGAGGGATTCGAACCCCCATCTGCGGAGTCAAAGTCCGCGGTCCTGACCTTTAGACGACCCTCGAATGTCGAGGTGGGCGACGAGTGAGTTGAGAGACGTTACGGTCGGCGCGTCGACGCATCTCTGGCGCCGGCTGGCCTCGCAGCCCACTCCGCGGGGGATCTGGGATCTGCTGTCGCTGTGTCCCTCGCGGGACCTTCGCTACCTTAGGACCGTTATGTAGTCCCTCATGCATTCGCCCTCCTCGGAGCCCCAGCAGGGAATCGAACCCTGTTCTCCTGGTTACGAAGCAGGTGCATCACCACGAATGCTTCAGGGGCAAATGAAGGCGGGCCCCAGGCGTTGAGCCCCGGGGCCCGCCCGTCTACAGCTCGGTCTGGTCGATCAGGTCAGCCCAGTGACGGGCGTCGCTACCGGCCTTCGCAAACTGGGCGACGATGTCGAACACCGTGTCCGAGAAACCTCCGACATTGAGGATGTCCGGACGATCGATCGCCTGCTTGTGGATGTTGGGCGTCAGGTCGATGCAGATCAGCTTTGCGCCCGGGTTGCGGGTACGAAGCTTCTCCCACTCCGAAAGCATGGCCGTGCTTCCGCCCCAGCCACCCAGTCCTCGCACGGCTCGTTGCGACTCGCCATGCGAGTCGATCCACGACTCGTTGTCCGAGACGAAGATGACCGTGTCGACCTTGGCCTTCTCGCGGCGCAGCAGGGAGAGCGGAGCGGAGCACCGGGTGCCACCGCCGCCGATCTTCGCAAGCTGATCCGCAAGCGTCATGACCGAGTCACGCGGGTTGAGACGGACCTTGCAGACGTCCGTCTCGAACGGGATGACCCGGGCCTTGTCGTTCTGACGCAGCAGAGCTGCTGCGATCAGACCCGCCACGTCGATGCAGCGCACGACGCTGGTGGAACCGTGCCGGTGGCCGGTGATCGGCGACCACGCCATCGATCCGGACACGTCCGGACAGATGACCACGCGGCCTTCCAGGCGCGGCACGTTCGCCACGGCGTGCTCCATCGCGTCCTGTAGTGCGCTCTGCACCTGGCTCGGCACACCCGACGCAGCCTTCCACGCGACCAGGAGCTGGTACGGGAAGACCTTCGCCTTCCGCACCTCCTCCTGCGACGCGAGCCGCGTTGCCACGATGCGCCGCAGGTCCAGGACGTCAAAGACGCCATGGCGCTGGTACGTGTTCAGGTTCATGCGCGTCTCGTGCCACCGGGCCCGCTTCGCGATTGCCGTCCACTCGGACTTGCCGAGCGGCAGGCCATCGAGCATGCGGTACGGCACGTTCGGGACCTCACCGTTGGCTTCGCCCTGCTTCCAGGCCTCGTACTTGCGCACGTCGCCCGGGAGCTTGTTCGCGTCGTACTCGCGATCGAGCAGGTAGCCGTACATGGCCTTCTGCTCGTCCGAGCTCGGCTTCGGGTGGACCATCTTCACGACGTCCGCCAGCGACGGGTCGTTGCCGATGGAGTCCCGGAACAGCTGCATCGCAGACCGCCCCGCCAGCCACTTCTGCACCTCGCGCTTCGGCGCGGTACCCAGGGACTTGCGCCCGAGCTGGCCCGAACGCAGCACCTGCACGAAGTTGCGCAGCATGCGACCGTTGTCGATGACCCGCGGGAAGACCTGCTTCATGAGCGCGATGCCCTCCGGACCCCGCGTGGACAGGTGCGCCAGCAGTACGGCCGGCATGTCCTTCATGAAGCCCCGCTCGCGCGCATACACGGCAACCTTGGCCACGAAAGCCGGCTCGCACTTGCGCGCGTGATCCAGCACCAGGTCGAGCTGCTCGCGACCGCTCACGTAGAACGTGCTGCCGAAGCAGCCCGTCGCAGCGAGCTGTGCCAATGCGGTCCGCGAGTCGAGCTCGTAGGCCGGCGCGCCCTCGTGGTTGTGGCTGTTGGTGTGCGGCAGCATCTTGCCGCGCGTGCTACGGAACAGTTCCTTGAGTGCCATGACGGTCTCCTTTCATTCGCAGGTCGCGCCCTGGCAATCGAAGAAGGCTTTCGTGCGGGACCGCTTTCGGTCTGGTGTCTCCGAGGGGAATCGAACCCCCATTTCCGGATTGAAAGTCCGGCGTCCTGACCGCTAGACGACGGAGACCTGCTTGGCGTCCCTGGGGAGACTCGAACTCCCGTTTCCGGGTTGAGGGCCCGGTGTCCTGGGCCGGCTAGACGACAGGGACATGGTGCGACTGGCGAGAATCGAACTCGCCCTTCCGCCGTGGCGGGGCGGCGTGCAGCCTGAACACTTCAGTCGCATGGCGGAGGACAGAGGAGTCGAACCCCAACGCCGAAGCGTCTGCCGGGTAGCGGCCGGCCGTGACGCCACCGTCACTTTGCCCTCCTTGGAGAAAACAGAGTGGAGTCGACGGTTCTTGGAAAGGTCCAGCTCGCTGGAGCTTTCCGAGGTTCGTGACGGGTCGAAGACCCTAGTCAACCCCGGTGCTGGCGGAAGGTGGAGGAGTCGAACCCCTGCGCATGCACGCCCCCGGCTTTCGAAACCGGTGTGGCACCGCTGCCACTTCACCTTCCAAGGCGGCGGCGAGGTTCAGCCGAGACACAAATCCGGTGCCCCGAGGGGCATTCCAGATCCCTGATGTAGTCCCGGCGGCATTCGCCGCGGCGGAAGCTGGAGGTATCGATCCCCATGCCCTTCCCAAGGGCACGCGCCCGCTTCCAACGGAGCCCGAGTCCCACTCGGTTCAGCTTCCTCGTTCTCACTCAAATTGGTCGGGGTGGCGGGTTTCGAACCCACGACCTCCTGGTCCCGAACCAGGCGCGCTCCCAACTGCGCCACACCCCGTAAATCGAAAAAAAGAATCCCGGGGAGAGAGACAGCGACGTTGATGCACCTCGAGACCGCGATGGGTGCACTACGGGTCTGTCTCTCTCCCGGGAGAGGTGGAAGTCAGCTGCGCGGCTCCGCCGCTTCCTCCTCCAATGCCCCGTGCCAGTAGAGCCAGTTGGTCCACGCCTCGGGGACAGAACATGCGGGGTCGATCCTGAATGCGACCACCGGCAGCCACTTGGGCTTCACGGGCTCCTTGCGAAGCCGCATGCGCGCCTGCTCCGGCGTGCGGTGACCCTTGCGGCCGTTGCATGCGATGCAGGCCATGACGATGTTCTCCCACCGGGTCTTTCCGCCTTGGCAGCGGGGAACCACGTGGTCGTACGTCAGCCTGCTGAGCGGCAGCCTGCTCGAGCAGTATTGGCAACGAAAGCCATCACGCGTTGCGACGTTGATTCGCGAGAACTTCACGCCCCGCCGTCCGCGAACGGCCCGCAGCAAGCGAACGACCGCCGGCATCTTGATGCTGAAGGTCACCGAGCGGATGTCGTGATCGTACTCCTCGACGACCTCGACCTTTCCATCGAAGAGCATCGTGACGGCTCGTTGCCAGCTCACGACGCGGTGGGGCTGGTACCCCTGGTCCAATACGAGCGTCCGCATGATGCACCTCCTTTCTGCTCGCGTTGACTGATGGTGCGGACGGCAGGATTCGAACCTGCACGTTCCTGGTTTTGAAGCAGGTGCCTCTGCCAGTTGGGCTACGTCCGCCTGGTAGCCACGGGGGGATTCGAACCCCCACTGTCCCGGTTCTGAACCGAGTGCCTCTGCCAGTTGGGCTACGTGGCCGTAGTACCCACGGGAGGAGTCGAACCTCCGCTTGTCGGATCCTTAGTCCGATGCCTCTGCCAGTTGGGCTACGTGGGCATGGTGCGAGCGGCCGGCGCCTCTGCCGATTGGGCTACGCTCGCGAGTTGGTACGGGGAGTCGGGTTCGAACCGACGACCTCCTGTTTGTAAGACAGGCGCTCTTCCTGCTGAGCTATCCCCGCATGGTTGCGGAGGCAGGATTTGACCGCTTGTGAAAAAGTCCAGCTCGCTGGAGTTTTTCGGAAGGGATAACGGGTCGAAGACCCTAGTTCACCTGCGAAGCACCGGCTTATGAGACCGGGCCGGGATACCAACACCCTCTCCGCAATGTGCTTGGCGTCCCCGGGAGGAGTCGAACCTCCACGGGCCCGGCTTCGGAGACCGGCGCTCTTCCATTGAGCTACGGGGACACGGACACTGGCACCCACGGGGAGACTCGAACTCCCATCCTCCCGGTTCGTAGCCGGGCGCTCATCCAGTTGAGCTTCGCGGGCATGGCATCTCAAGACAGCGGGAGTCGCCGTCTCGGAGGGAGCGTGCGACCGACGAACACCGACCCTGCCGGGGTCGCGAACAAAGTGAGCACCCCCGGCAGGATTCGAACCTGCATCCACCGGTTTAGAAGACCGGTGCCCTTCCTGTGAACTAGGGTCTTCGACCCGTTATCAGGTCTGTACTCGTGCAGCTTCGCGGACTTGCGTCCACTCCGCTTCGCACGACTACAGCCATGGTGGGTCACGGGGGCTCGGCCCTCAGGTCGTGGAGTGGCGGGGGGGAATCGAACCCCCCGATGCCGGTTTTGCAGACCGGCCCCTAGCCGATCGGGATCCGCCACGTGGTGGTGGTGCGCCCGGCGGGATTCGAACCCGCTCCACCTGGTTGGAAGCCAGGCATGCAGCCGAGAACACCTCGGACGCGCTGATGGTGGAGCCAGTGGGGTTCGAACCCACGACCTCCTGCTTGCAAGGCAGGCGCTCTCCCAACTGAGCTATGGCCCCGTAGGCCGGGCACGAGTCGACCGTTCGTGCAAAGGTCCAGCTCGCTGGAGCTTTGCAGGGTTGGTAACGGGTCGAAGACCCTAGTTCACGTGCGTCGGCCGCTTATAAGACGGCTGCTCTGACCCCTGAGCTACCGGCCGGTCCTCCTGGAAGGAGTTGAACCTTCGTTTCCCGGTTATCAGCCGGGTGTCCTGGCCGTTGGACGACAGGAGGGTGATGGACTAGGGGTCTGCGACCCGTCATCCCCGCCGGAATCGTGCGGCTGCGCGGACTGGCGTCCGCTTCGCTTCGCACGATTCCGACGGCGGTGGGCTGGCCGGACGGACTCGAACCGACTTGCACCAGCTTCACAGGCTGGGCCCTCGACCACTTCGGGATCGACCAGCAGAAACGGCGACGAGGTTGTGTGGAGACATCTACGCGCTCTACCAACTGAGCTACTCCCCCATGGGAGGGGAGGCGGGACTCGAACCCGCAACCTCGGGGTTATCAGCCATGTAGTCCCCACGGCATTCGCCTGGCATCCCCGGCAGGAGTCGACCGCTCCTGTAAAGTTCCAGCTCGCTGGTACTTTACAGGAGGGATAACGGGTCCAAAGGACCCTAGTTTACCTGCGCTTGGCAGCTTAGGAGGCGGCTGCTCTTCCAGCTGAGCTACGGGGATATGGGGAGGGAAGATGGATTCGAACCATCAATGTGCCATGTAGTCCCCACGGCATCTGCTTGTTGCAGCGAGAGATGCGGAGACCTCTTCCCTCCAGAAACGAAAGCGGCGACCAGTGAATGCGGAGACAACTACGGGAGGACTCGAACCCCCTGCGGAGAATCCGCAGCTCTACTCATGAGCCGTGCCTTGTTGGTTTGCGATGTAGTCCCCGCTGCATTCGCCGCGGTGCCACGAACCGGAATTGAACCAGTGCCTCCTGGGCTTCAACCAGGCGCTCTACCAACTGAGCTATCGTGGCGTGTTCGTGATGGCGCCACGTACGGGAATCGAACCCGTCTCGACCGGTCGACAACCGGCTCGCATCCCAGATGCGCAACGTGGCAGCGAGTGCTCTGGCACGCCGTGGAGGAATCGAACCCCCCGCGGTCGGATTTGGAGTCCAACCTGCGCCCAGCGCCCGACGTATGGACGTCTTGTGATGGCTCCAGGGGCAGGGATCGTTGACGCGGAGCGGATGCGACGCTCCCCGAGGCCTGCCCTTGGCGACGGCGCGGAAGCGCCGGCTCCAGGGGCAGGGATCGAACCTGCGATCTGCCGCTTAACAGGCGGCCGCCTTTCCACTTGGCTACCCTGGAAAAAGTGTGCGGCGCCCGGCACCACGCCGGGCGCCCGCACGAAAGCCTTATTCGATTGTCAGAGAACTCCCTGCGACGTTGGCTCGGGAGGGGGGACTCGACGGTTCGTGCAAAGGTCCAGTTCGCTGGAGCTTTGCAGGGTTCGCGCCGGGTCGAAGACCCTAGGCAACCCCTCGCTATCCGACACAACGACCACTTGAGGCGGCCGCTGGACGACTCCCGAAAAAACATCGCAGCCAGACGAAGCCCTCGCGTGAGCGCGCACTTCGCCTGTCGCCTTCGATCGGAATCGAAGACGCAGTGGATCCGGTGGGCATCGAACCCACATCCGCCCGGGTAAGAGCCGGGTGCTCCGCCAGTTGAGCTACGGATCCGCGGTGGGGCCGGAGGGCATCGACGGTTCGTGCAAAGGTCCAGCTCGCTGGAGCTTTGCAGGGTTCGCAACGGGTCCGCAGGACCCTAGTTCACCCTCGACCGTCCGGTTAAAAGCCGGCTGCTCTGCCTGCTGAGCTACAGCCCCACTGGGTGCAGCTCCCGTTTGTGTCTACTCGTCATTCATCCTCCAAAGTGAAGTGGTGGGGCTGGCAGGACTCGAACCTGCAATGCGCCGAAGCGCGCCCGGTTTACAGCCGAGGTGGGATGCCAGTTCCCTTCAGCCCCGAAGCTCGTCGCTGGCCTTGCGGCACAAAAAAACCGCCCGAGGCATTTGCCTGGGGCGGTCGTCACGCACACGCGTGTGGACCGCCCTAGACGGGATCCTCCAGCAGACCGGCAAAGCCATAGGCCGCATTGACCTGGGCCGGGCATTCATTCCCAGAGAGCGCAATCGCCCTGCGCTTGCTTGGGAGCATCCCTCGCAAACTGTGCGGACAGACCGCGATCTGTTTTGAGCTCTGGGTCATCGTTCGATCCGTAGGTGCCGTGCCGGGAAAGCTCCGTGCTGACCGGCGGGCGTAGTGGTGTGTCTCTATGACGTTTGGGTCAACCAAAAGGTTTCAGGTCCGCCGACTTGGCGTGCCACCGTTTGGCTCTGCGCAGAGACAATAGCGAGAGCCGTGCCAACATCGGAGGCCTTGCCGGGAACTGCCCTAATATCCCGTAATAAAAACGTTTTTGCTGCTCGCGTGCATCTAGGGCCCAGCCCTGAGCATATCTCCATAGATATGTTTGTATAGATACGAATACGCACTCTGGGCATCGATCGCGTGGCGCGACCGCCATTCGCACTGAAATGTCGGCTGGTTTCGGGGCGCCACCGCCCTTGGCCTGCGGTTTGCTTCATCTCTACCGGCGAATGGGATGGGCAACGCACTACATCAACAAGCTACGTGAAGGTCAGACGGTTTCGTTCAGGCCGCGTGGACACTCCATGTCGCCCCGCATCGAGTCGGGGCAGCTCTGCACGGTCGAGCCGGTCGAGCCCACCGAGCTCGAGGTTGGCGACATCGTGCTCTGCAAGGTGAATCGGTCGCAGTACCTGCACCTCGTGAAGGCCATTCAGGGCGCGCGCCATCAGATCGGCAATGAGGACCCGGAGAGAGCGAATTTGTCCATTTGGCACGCACCGGCGGGCACGCTCGCGCCGTGCGTCCTCGAAGAATTCCTCGATGTACCTCGGGTACGACTGCGGATTCTTGTCCGGGCGCCGTCGCGATCGCACTCCGCCGTCACGCGCCAAATGGACAAATTCGCTCTCCCCAGGTCCTATCCGCGGCGGCATCAACGGCTGGATCGGAGCGAGCTCGATCTATGGTCGCCTGACCTCCGTAGACGAATGAGATGACGGGGCCCGCCGCGGCGGGCGATGATTCGGAGCATCCCCATGGGAGACCGCCACAACCCACAGCGCTACGGAGAGACCTGGCCACAGGCGCGGGTCGATCTGTGCCTCGATGAGCTCGAGGCGCTGCGCGACCACGTCGTCGTATCCGGGGGCAGGGCGTGGCACTTCATGTCGCCTCCGGGTCACCTCGAGCTCAAGCACGCGCACGACCACAAGGACATCGACCTCTTCGTCGCTCCAGAAGACGTCGCCACGGTCGTCGGCGTCCTCAAGGCCCGGGGATTCGCGAAGGTCTGGACTCGGTACGACAAGCTGCCGAGCGACGAGGATTTCCGCCGATACGAGAAGACCGTGACTGCCGCCGAGGCCGCAGTACGGATCACCATCGATTTCTTCGTCCGCGCGAAGGTTCCGGCTCGAGAGCTTCACGGTTACCGCGTCGTCGAACCGAGCTACCTGCTGGGGCTCTACTCGAACATCCACTCGAGCGACAAGTGCTTCGCCGTCCAGGCCGCGGTGAAACTCCTGGCCACCGGCATCGACCCGGTGGGGCGGCCAGAGCTGGTCGCGATCCCGGCCCAAACACGGAGCTAGGTTCGCCATGGCATCGCCATTGGAAATACGCGCCCAGGACGTGTTGAGGGCCTGGGCTCACGGTCTGGTGACCGCGGATGCCGTGGTGAGCTGGGCCGACAGCACGATCACCGAATCTGATGCCCCCGGCGCACTTCCGGATTGGCTCTACAGCCTGTCAGCGAAGGGCCCCGAGCGGTGCCAAGACCTCCCCTACTCGGAGTTCGCCTTCGAGTGGCCAGCGTCCGACTTTCGCGAAGACTTTCTCGTGGCCCTCTCCAAGACGGACCTGAGAAGCCGTCCTGATCTCGAAGGCTTCATCCGGGTTGCCATGCAGTGCATGGGGGAGGACCTGGATGCCCCTGAGGTTCGTTTCGGCTATCAACTCGACCACCTCGTCTGCGACTGCCAGGACATGGAAGGGGCCCTAGAGTACGCCCGCGAAGAGCTGCCGAAGTTCGTCCCCCAGGCCCGGGCCCTCCGAGCTCGACTCATGGCAGCGGCTGCGCTTGGCGATGGTGAAGGACCGTAGCGTCACCGCAATGGGCGCCGGCCTCAGTAGCGCGGCTCCCAGCCGCCGCCCTTCTGGCGTTTGCGGAACTCGGGCTTGAGCTCGCTGCGGGCGTCCTCCGCGAGCAGGGCGCAGGGGTCGAACCAATGGGAGGTCTTGCTGGATGCAAGGATCGGGATCAGCTCGCCCTCGAACTCAGGCTCTTCGGGGCAACGGTGGTGCCAGAGGGCGTAGCGGTCGGGGACGTCGTCGAAGGCGAGGACCTCCTTTACGCCGCCGTTGCAGTTGGTGGCGATGACCAGCACGGCCGGACGAGCCGCGGTGCTCCGGACTGGGAGCCGGACGACCAGGTCGTGGTGGAACTCTCCCTGCTTCCAGTGCGCGATGAGGTCCCAGTCGCCATGGCGCCTTGCAAGTTCGGCGAGGAGGTCACCCAGAATCAGATGGCTCGCGAGTGACTCGAGGTAGGTGCGCATGTGCCATTCAATCTAGCTGGCGGGCGTCGCTCGGCAACTGCGTCCTGTGGGGAGCTGGCCTACTCGTTGGGAAAGACGATGTAATTCGGCGTCACGGTTTCCGTGAGCCAGACGCCATTGTCGCTCAGGTAGAAGGCGAAGCCGTCGTGGTGCATCGCCAGTGCCCGTACCTGGAGGAGGACTGGCGTTCCCCGTCGCTGCCCCACGTTTCTGGCCGTGGCTTCCTGGGCTGAAAGGTGCACGTGCTGTCTCTGGCCCTTGAGGAGGCCCTGCGTGCGGATGGAACCGAGGAAGCGCGCGACGGTCCCGTGGAACAGGAGCTCGAGTGGTTCCCCAGGCGTGTAGCCAAGCTCCACCGTCACGGAGTGGCCCTGGCTGGCGCGGATGCGGCCGAGGTCGTCGCTCAGCGCGAAGCGCTTCTTGTCGTTGTTGGCGACAACCTGCTGCAGCTCCTCGAGCGACACCGCGTAGCCATTGCGGGCAGCGGCCTCCAAGACCGATGGCACGTCGGCCCAGCCCCCCTCGTCCAGCTCGTTCCCCACCTCTTCGGGCCGGTGACGGAGCGCGAAGCTGAGGAACTTGCTGACCTTGATTTCGGTCTTCTTGTTCATGGCGCCGCCTGTCGAGGCAACGGAGCCGTGAGAGGGTCGGGCAGCGCTTCTCGGCGCAAGCGCCACTCGGCTGGCAGGGCACCCATGCCCACGTTGCCCGCGAGGATGCCGCCGACGATGGCGCATGTCGTGTCGCGGTCGCCGAGGCCGGATACGGTCTCCCACATCGCGGTCTCGAATTGACCCAGGTTGCGCGCGGCGGACCAAACGCAGAAGGGGACGGTGTCGGAGGAAATCACGTTGCTGCCGGTCCCGAGCCTGTCGGCTGCGACGGCGACCTCACACGACAGACCGAGCTGCTCCGCAACACGAAGCCCCTCGCGTGTGGGGCCCTCGGGGGTGTGCTCGATCACCGTGGCCAGCAGCTCCTCGCCCGTCGAGGATTGTTCCCGGCCGTCCCCATGGGCGAGGGCGGTGGCGACGGCGATCGCGATACCGCCCGCCTTGCCATCGGGATGGGCGTGGGTGGGTTCCGCGCTGGCGGCCGCATGGTGCACGACCGCCTCGAGGTCATCGGCGAAGTAGGCGCCGATGGGCGCGACACGCATTGCCGCACCGTTCCCCATGGATCCACCGCCATCGAAGACCGCGCCCGCCACCTGCCGCCAGGGTGCGCCAGCGAGGATTTCGCCCAGAATCGTGTGGGCCCCACGTCCGTATCCGCGAACGGGGTCTTCTCGATACCTTCGGGCGAAGGCACGCACGAGCGAGTCCTGATCGATGCCGCCATGCTCCTCGAGCGTCTCCGTGATGCAGATGGCCATCACGGTGTCGTCTGTCCATCGCCAGGGGCCATGCGGTAGCTCCCGTCCCTGGATAGCGGGCAGCACCCGATGCGGTGCGCCGAAGTACCGCTCGCCGAAGCCATCCCCGAGGGAGACCCCCTCGAGCGCGAGCATGGCGCGCGCCATGCGCACATCGTGATCACCTGGCAAGCTCATGGTGCCTCCTCTCCGCCGCCCTCGCGCAGGCGCCGCCGCGCCTCCATCAGCGCAAAGCCGAGCAGGTTGAGGCCGCGCCACTGGAGCGGGTTCTGTGCCCTTGGATCCTCCTTGGCCAGGCCAATGCCCCAGATGCGATCTCGCGGACTCGCCTCGACCAGGACGCGGTCACCGGTTGTCCGCAGGAAGTTTCCGGGCGCTGCGTTCTGCCCGAACTTCGCGAGGCTCGCGCGTACGACGATGCCCTCGCGAGCGGCCACCCAGGCGTCTTCGTCAAAATCACGGACCTGCCGGCCGAAGCGCTTCGCGGCTCCCGGGCTCTTGGCTTCCAGGATTTGCTCGAGGGTCTCTGTGTCCTCGAACAGTCGCGCCTTCTCCGCCATCATGAAGTGCTCGGCCGTCGAATAGAGGATGCCGTCGACCACGAAGGACGCGCCCCACCACTGGCTGAGGCAGCCCTTGCCGATGCTCCCGTCCGCTTCCGGACGGTGTCCCCAGAAGAACAGGTACTTGGGCCGCTTTCCGGTGCGGCTGAGCTGCTGTAGCTGCGCGAGGTCCATGATGCTTGCGTGTGGCAGGGGGCCGACTGCCGTGCCCCCATGACCCTGTTGTAGCCCGGGCTTGACTTGGTGTCAATGCGACACTAACAATGGTGTGAGTCGGACACCGAGAAGAATCCAGATGCCACACACCTACGAATACCCACGCGCTGCGCTCACGGTCGATTGCGTCGTCTTCGGTCTCGATGATGAGGAGCTGAAGGTCATGCTGATCCAGCGGGGCCAAGAGCCGTTCGAGGGCCAGTGGGCGCTCCCCGGCGGCTTCGTACACGTGGACGAGACCCTGGAGGAGGCTGCGCGGCGGGAGCTCGAGGAGGAGACCGGTCTACACAAGGTCTACCTGGAGCAGCTCTACACCTTCGGCACGGTCGACCGCGACCCGCGCGAGCGCGTTGTCTCTGTCGCCTACTACGCGTTGGTCAAGATGAGTGACCACAAAGTGCAGGCTGCGACCGATGCCCGCGATGCCGCCTGGTTCGGAGTCCATGACGTGCCGAGTCTGGCATTCGATCACGCCGAGATCCTGCAGACGGCCCTCGAGCGCTTGCGCAGCAAGCTTCGCTACCAGCCCATCGGCTTTGAGCTGCTGCCGAAGAAGTTCACGCTCTCGCAGCTGCAGCGCCTCTACGAGCTGGTGCTCGAGCGTGACCTCGACAAGCGCAACTTCCGCAAGCGCGTGCTAGCGATGGAATTGCTCATCGAAACCGACGAGGTGGAGCAGGACGTGGCCCACCGCGCGGCGCGTCTGTACCGCTTCGACGAGCGCAAGTATCGCCGCCTGGTCAAGGCGGGCTTCAACTTCGAGCTCTGAGATCTCTGTTGCGTTCCGGCTACTTGCCACCGCCGGGGCAGAAAACGACACTCGCCTGCTTGCCTTAGTGTATAGTCGACACTATCCTAGTGTCAGATAGACACGAAGAGGGAGCAGTCATGGCAGACATTCGCAACTACGCCTTCGTCAGGCACTTCCGCACCGACCCCACGTTCCACGTGCTCAAGTACCGGAGCGGACAGGTCCATCGCAGCGGTCGCGGCCTCGCGTTCTGGTTCTTCCCCATGTCGGCGGGCATTGCGGAGATCCCGGTGGATGATCGGGAGCTGATGCTGATGTTCCACGCGCGGTCCTCCGACTTCCAGGACATCAACGTCCAGGGCGTGGTCACTTTCCGCGTAACCGATCCCGAGCGTCTCGCAGACCGCGTGGACTTCACCGTGGACCTGGCGACCGGCGTCTACACCAAGCAGCCGATGGAGAAGCTGTCTCTGATGGTAACGCAGATCGCGCAGCAGCACGCCGCGGCCTACGTGACCGTGACGCCCATCCGCCAGATCCTCGTGGAGGGCTACGATCGCATCCGCGGGTTGGTGCAAACGGGCCTCGAGGAAGACCGGGGCCTGGCCGACGCGGGGGTGGAGATCGTGTCCGTGCGTATCTCCTTCCTGAAGCCGACATCCGAGCTGGAGAAGGCGCTCGAGATGCCTATGCGGGAGAAGATCCAGCAGGAGGCGGACGAGGCCGGCTTCGCGCGAAGGGCACTGGCCGTCGAGAACGAGCGCGCCATCCAGGAAAACGAGCTGCAGAACCAGATCGAGCTCGCGCGCCGTGAGCAGAACCTGATCAATCAGCGCGGCAGCAACGAGCTCAAGCGCGTTGAGCAGGAAGCCGAGGCCCGCGGCGTCGAGGCCGAGGCGGACGCACGACGCAATCGGGTCGCGGCGGGTGCTCAATGATGAGCCCAGGGCCGAGGCTTGGGCGGGAGCCGTATCAGCCCTGTCTGCGCTCTGTCCTGAGGACGAAGAGGAGATCTCCTCGCAGCTGCAGCCCGAAAAGGCTCCAATTGGGGGCGGGTCCGGCTACGTGGTGGACACGCTTCACTCCGCGCGGATGGCGCTCGAGGCGTCCGACTACGAGGGCGTGGTGAAGGCCGCCGTCCTGTTCGGCCACGACACCGACACGACCGCAGCGATCGTCGGCGGTTGGGCCGGTGCCCTCCATGGCGCCTCGGCGCTTCCGGCCGACCTCGTATGTGCTCTCCACGACGGCCCGTTCGGCCCTTCACACCTCCGTGCTTTGGCGATTGCACTCGATGGTGGTGGGACCGCTCCCCAATGGTCTGCGCTCGCGGCGATGGGCCGGAATCTTGCGCTCTACCCAGTTCTTCTATGGCATGGGCTGCAGCGGCTCCTGCCGGCGCGCCCGCGGCGAATGAGCGAAGGCGCGCGCACATAGCATGGCAAGTCTGGGTCACATTGCGGTGGGTATGGCTGCGGCGCGTGTCTACCGCCGCAAGCAGACGCCGCGGTGGTCGATCGTGACCTCGATGGTGGTGTGGTCGTTCGTTTCGATGCTCCCCGATGCCGATGTGATTGGCTTTCGATTCGGCATCGCCTACGGGGACCCATGGGGGCACCGGGGCGTGACCCACTCATTGGCATTCTCGCTCTTGCTCGGTTTGGCAATCGGCGGGCTGGGCATGGCCTTTCGTCTGCCACCCGTGCGAACGGCCATCTTGGCGAGCGCCGTGCTCGCAAGCCATGCGCTGCTCGACACGCTCACCGACGGCGGCTTGGGCTGCGCGCTGCTGTGGCCGTTCGACCTCACGCGCTACTTCGCGCCGCACACGCCGGTCCCGGTTGCGCCCATCGGGCGCGCGTTCTTCTCGGATCGAGGGCTGCAGGTCGCGCTCACCGAGCTTTTGCTGTTCGCACCGCTGCTCGTCTACGCGCTGTGGCCGAGGCGGCGGAAGGGCGCGGTGTAGGACGAAACTTCGCGGGCGACCTTGGCAGGCTTCGACTTCGTGCTAACTTCCCGGCTCCCTTTGCGGGAGGCACATCATGCTGGTCATTCAAACCAACTTGGGCCTCGTCCCCGTTTCGCGCTGAAGCCCTGCCGTTTGCGGGTGCTGGCGTGAGCGCCGGCGCGGTCCACCACTGAGTTCCTTCAACCTCGCGCGTTTGCGAGGACCCGTTGCTCCTCGCGCGAGCGCGAGGGGGTTGGCATCCGTTCATGGTGGGCGGTGCGCCCAGGGGTCGTTGCACCGCGCATCAGTGGAGTTGCGACCAATGCCCAGAAAGCATTCGCGCGGCCAGAGGGCCGCACACGACCGTACCGATCCGGACTTGTTCTTTGGAGAGTCGAAGAGAAAACAGAACCGACGCAAGGACCATCAACTGTGTGGCCAGGTCCAACGGGCGCTCTCGGAAGCGCTCGGCGCAGACTTTGGCGACGACGTACTCAATCAGCTGTGGGTGGTGCGGGTGGAGCCCGCGCCGACCGCGAGCCGGCTGCTCGTGTGGGTGGCGGGCCCGCCCGACGTGGCGCCGGACGTCATCATCGAGCGGCTGGGGCGCATCTCGGGCTTGCTGCGCACGGAGGTGGCTGCGGCCATTGCCCGCAAGCGAGTGCCCCACCTGCTCTACGCCATCCACACCGGAGAGCCAGAAGCATGACTGCCAGCATCCGTACATGGGTCGCCGACCCGCTGCATCCCGAGGTGCGGCAGGCGCTCGAGCGCCTCGCTCGGGCACCGGACGTGGTGCGCCTGGCGGTCATGCCCGACGTCCACCTGGCACACGGCGTCTGCATCGGCACCGTGACCGCCACCCGCCGCCGCATCTACCCCGCGGCGGTGGGTGGCGACATCGGCTGCGGGGTGGCGGTCGTGCGCCTGGGTGTGGCCGCGTCCGCTGTCGACGACCGCGAGGCGGCCGCGTCCATCCTGAGCGGCCTGTACCAGCGCGTGCCCTTCATCAAGCACGCCGCAGGGGCATCGCCGGATCTACCGGCGCACCTGCCTACGGATGGCCTGTCGTCGCCCGCGCTGGGCACCTTGGCTCGGCGCGATGGCCGGCTGCAGCTCGGGACGCTCGGCCGGGGGAATCACTTCCTCGAGCTTCAGCGTGATCAGGCCGGAGAGCTCTGGTTGGCCGTCCACAGCGGCTCGCGGGCCATGGGGCCCGCCATTCGCGAGCATTACATGCGCCAGGCCGAGGGCTCCGGTGCATTGGCATCGCTGGACTGCGAGTCGCCAGCGGGTGCAGCGTACCTGGCCGATGTGCAGTGGGCGCGCTCCTACGCGGCCACGAGTCGGCGACGCATGGTCGAACAGGTGGCCGCGCTGGCCGAGGAGCTATTCGATGCGCGCGTCGATTGGGACAGCTTCTTCGACTGCGACCACAACCACGTCGCGCGCGAGCCCCACGCAGGCGAACCCCTGTGGGTGCACCGGAAGGGCGCGCTGCACGCGGCGGACGGCGAGCTGGGAATCATCCCGGGCTCGATGGGATCGCCGAGCTATCACGTGGCGGGGCGAGGCCTGCCGGATGCGCTTTGCTCCAGCTCGCACGGTGCCGGGAGGGCGATGAGCCGGAGCGAGGCGCGCCGTCGCATTTCCCGCACCCAGCTACTCGGCGACATCGAGGGAGTCTGGTTCGACCATCGCCTGACCCAGCGCCTGCGCGAGGAGGCGCCCGCGGCGTACAAGGACATCGGCAAGGTCATGCGTGCCCAGCGTGAGCTCACCCGTGTGGTGCGCCGACTCGAGCCTGTACTGGTCCATAAAGGAGCCTGATGTGAAGCCCGACAGCCCAAGCAAGACTTCGAGGAAGGCCGCCGAGGGGCGCGCCCGCCTGAAGCTCAAGCGCCACCTGGGATGGACCGCAGGCTTCCCGGTCCCGGGCGCCCGCGGGCAGCTCACCTGGCTCGTCCCGGATGCCGGGGAGCAGACGGGGCTGCGTGCGGTCACGGTTGGCCGCCAGGAGCTGAGTCGGGCGCAGCGCACCGCCAACGCGCTGCGGCGCGACTTCCCAAGGGTGCTCCCGAAGCTGGTAGGCGACCCGGATGCATGGCGGGCCCGGGTCGACCGTGTGCTCGAGCTCGTGAAGCCTGCCGTGCACGCGGGCCAGCCGCTACCCACGGACCTGTTCGCCTTCGACGACATGCACGGTCGGCAGGCCTGCGCGCTTGCGTGCGAGAACGTGCGTGCCTGGCCTGCGCTCGAGCCGACCATGGCGGCACTCTCCTGGGCCCCGCGCGGTGGAGCAATCGGGTGTCGTCGAAGCGCTGCGTTGGGTGGCGGACCACGGTGAGGCGCTCGATCGTGTGACTCGGCTGCTGCGCGGGGAGGGCGCGACCGAGCTTCTGCATGTGCTTGTTCGTCTTGCCTGCCGCGTCGGCAGCCCGGAGGTGACCCCGCTGCTTCAGTGGCTGAGTGACGAGCGGGTGCACCGCACGCCGACTTCGGGTGCCGAGGAGTTCTCGGGCGCGTTGCTTGCCGCGGTCCGCCGCAAGAAGATCAAGCGCAAGCCCTATCCCACCGAGCGCCCCGCCGCGGAGGCGATCAAGCCGCTCATGCGCTGGACCCGTTGGCTTGGGGTCCAAGATCCTCGCATCGCTCGCAGGGCGCTGCGGCTATTCCAGCGGACGGCGCCCCGGGCGCTGCTGGATGACTGGCAGCGCTGGTGGGACGACCTCGACGAGGCCGTGCGGCCGGTGGCCAAGAAGCTGCAGATCAAGGGCGACGCCCCCGAGCAGGCGCTCCGCGACGCCGCCGACGGGCTGGTCTCATTGCGCGGTCGCATGCCCGCGCCGCTGAAGCTGGGGAAGTACCTTTCGCGACTGCAGTCCGAGTCGGGGCCCGTCGCGGAGCGTCGCTACCGCGCCTACGTGGCGACGCTCGACGCGCTGCCCGACACCCTCGCCCCCGCGGCCCGCACCTGGTTCTTCATGCACTGGGCGGCGCTCGCGGAGGAGAGCCGCGAGCACGGCGGCCGGCTGCTGCACCTGCTCTCGAGCTTTGGAACATACCTCGCCGGCGTAGACGCTCCGGACGACGTGAGCCTGCGGCCGTGGGGCAAAGTGATTCACCGCACCGATGGGGGCGCCTCCGAGGTCTACGGCGTCGACGACGAGATTCTCGACGAACTCAAGAGCCGGACGGCCATCGCGGCTTTCTTCGAAGCCTTGCGGTTGCTCCATGCGGCGCTCGAGGCGGGTGTAGACGACGACGCTGCAGATAACCTCGTGGCCCTGGTGAAGCACGCCGCCGACCCACAAGGCGCCGCTGCGATGTTCGTGCAATTGCAGCGACGCGGGCTGCACGACGGTCATCTCTACGGTCTGTGGGACGCCTCGGTCCGCATGACGGCAGACGACATCTCCGAGTACGGCGCCGTGGTCGGCGAGCTCAAGCGGCTTCGGGACGACCACGACATGGACCTCGGCAAGAGCTTCTTGCTGCTGGTGCGGGCGTTCTCGGACGCGCAGTGCCTGGGCCTCTTGCGCCGAATTCTCCTTGGCGGGGAAGGTCGCCGGATTCGACTCGCGAGCTACCGGTGGGCGCTCTTGCGCGCGGTGGGTGCCCTTCGCGGTTTGTGCCCCCAGGCCCCTCGGCGGGCGGGGAGGCTTCCCGCCTGGGCTCGCGAGTACCCGCGGGCGCTCCACGGTTGCATCCGAACGCCGGTTGCCGTGCATCCGGACGCGGAGAAGGCCGCCGGTGCAGTCCTGGGCAAGGACTTCCCCCGTCGCGCCCACCTCGAACGAGAGCTGTCGGCGCTCGAACGCAAGGCGACCGAGCGCGGCACCGTCGACGCGCGAGTCCGCACCCGGATGACCAACCTACGCCGCCGCCTGGAGTCCGAGCCGCGGGTCAGCGACGCGAGGCTGGCCAAGCTCGCCGCGAAGCTCGCACGCATCTCGGACCACGCGACGCTGTCCGCCTGGGAGCAGCAACTGGACGACCGCATGGCGCATGCGATCCCGAAGCTCCTCGAGCGCTCCCCCTCCGCCGTGCTCGAGATCCTGCGCAGGACCCGCAGAAGAGGAGAGCGGGGATGGCCCACTGAAACCGACGGCGAGCGCCTCTACTTCGGAGCCCAAGCCTACCGGGCCCTCAACCGCCGCAACAAGGCGATCGAGCTCTACCAACGCGCGATCGACGCCCACACTTTGGAGGAAACGAGAGCGACGGCGAAGCAGCGCATTGCGGAACTCGGCAAGTAGAGCGCCGTCTGCCTGGAAGGCAACGGGCCTACGTTTGCATCTTCAACCCGAGATCCTGCTTCATCCTCAGCAGGGCCTCGGCGTTACCCATGGCGTCATCCACGGGATTGTGGGTGTGCTTGGTCTTTCTCAGGTGCTTGAAGTTCTTGAAGGTGTCTTTGACCAGGCCCTTGTAGAGCGAGCCCAAATTGCTCGAGCTGAAGCCAAAGGGATTGCCGCCAAGGAAGTGGTGGAAGTACCAGTTGATGAACTGCCAATCGAAGCCGTTGTTGTCCGAGATGAACAGACGGCGCTTGGGGCATTCGGTGTTCAGCCAGTCGCGAAAGCGCGTCATCTCTTCAGCGGGCGCGGGAAAAGCGAGGGTCTGCTCGCGGCTGAAGCCACTGACCGCGAGCGCCTCGGGGACCCAAGCATCGCTGATCGGGCGCAGCGTGGCGTAGAACGTGCGGGAGAGCCCCGGCTCCACGATCACCGCGCCGAAACAGACCATGGAGTAGTCCCCCGGGATGGGCCCGTCGGCTTCGATGTCTACCATGACGTAGGTCATGGGCGGAGTAGAGCCGGAAAGGCGCTGGCGTGCCAGCACAGAATCTCGGGCATCACGCGACTGGGCCGCAGCACCAACTTTCACCACACGGTGGCCAATCACATCGCCGGCGCTCACCAGAGGTCCGAAAAAACCGAAACCACCCGAGACATACGGCACGAACAGATCCCGGGCCGCGAACCAGCTGAAGCGCATGCCCAAAAGACTCACGCCTGCACCTGTGCACCTCACATCTCGTCGAGCGTCTCGATGCCCAACAACCCGAGGCCGACGGCGAGCGTTTGGGCGACCGCCTTAGCGAGCGCAAGCAGGCCCCGGCGCCGCAAACCCTGGAGTTCACGGACCCTGTGACCGGACGCGTCGTAGAGCACGCTGAAGGCCTTGCACAGTTCGTAGACCTGCCCGGTGATTTTGCCCGGGTCGAGCGCCTTCGCCGCTGCGTGGACGGCGGCGGGCCAGGCTCTCAAGCGGGCGACCACCGCCATCTCCTCCCGGGTCCCCAGCGCCGCGAGCGCCTCTGCATCGCTCGCATCCGGCTCGCCCAGCTTGCGCAAAAAGCCCTGCAGTCGCGCATGGGTGTAGAGGCAGTAGGGGCCGGTGCGGCCGGTGCAGTGCCTTGAACCCCAAAACACAAACGCCGGCTTGCAGCACCGGCGTCACAAAGGGTGGAGCCCCAGTCCACCAGCTCAAGCATCGCCGGCACCGAATGCACGCATACGCCTGCGGCGACAACCACGAGGCAGGCCGGAGACGACGGGGCTATGGGTGCGAGCGAACATGGTCGCTAGCCTAGATGTGCCCGGCGGGAGTGCTGAGCCGATGATCGGGGTCGATACGATGCCAGATGCAAGGACGGCCTCCGCCGGAATACTCCGTGTATTTCAAGGGGGCCGGACACCGCAGCTGGCGCCGTAGCGGTCCCGAGAGCGGATCATGACTCCCGCCGGGCACATCTAGCGAGCGGTGTACGTAGACGAAGCTGCCGCTGACGATGGCATCGATGATCGAGTTCGATGTCAGCTCGGGCAGCATGAAGCAACCGGCGCTTTGGGTCATGCGGAGGTCCGGATGAAGGACGATGTCGCGGATCCAGGCGTTGTCATTGACACCCGGCTCCAGTCCGCGCACGCGTAGCGAATGACCGTAGTTTCCCTCGTAGGTATGGTGCGCAGTCACGTAGGCACCGAGCGAAGAGAGATTGCTGCCCGACCGGTTGGAAAACTCCGAGGCGTAGAGCCCCCGCTTTTTCCGGCATGGGAGACGCGACTGGCCATCAGCACCCGATGCTCCTGTCCGGCGGCAAGAACCCACAGGCGTACGGCGGTAAAAGGCTGGTCGTAGTCGATCAGCGTCCACAACGCCTTCTTGCGTATCCGCCTGCGATGGCGTCCGTAGGCCGCGAGCCCCGCCGCGAGCGCGGCGGCGCGCGGCCTTTCGGAGGAACTCGCACACGCCGCCGATGGCCGATCGAGCGCCCAGGCGGCGGCGCTCACCACGAGGCTGAGCAGGAGAATCGAAAGACGGGGCATAGGCTGCATGACGGCACAGGCCGCGCAAGCTCCGTGCCGATGCCGTCGGCGATCCCCCGAACGCCGAGGCCCCCAATCCTTTCAAGCACTTGCGCGCCCACCGCCACAGCGCCACGAACCCTTTCGACAGCGTGACGAGCCGTTTGCAGAGCGTGGCAAGATGATCTTCACTGGGACACGAGCCACCAAGCTTCGCTACCCCCATGCTCGCCCGTGACCTACCCACTCCCGCAGCTGCAGTACGCTTTCGAGTCTGTCTTCGGGCGCGACGTTCGCACGTTTTCCCGGGTCGATGAGATAGGAACGGATCGAGGCCGAACGCGGTCCCAGGTAGTCGGGCTCGAAGCTGTCGCCGATGTAGACGCTGCGGCCGGGCGTTGCTCCGGCCAGCTCCAGCGCACGCTCGAAGATGCTCGGGCAGGGTTTGCGCCGGCCGTGCTCGACGCTGGTCAGCACGAAGTCGAAGTGATGCGCGAGACCAAGCTCTGCCAACAGCGATGGCACCAGGCTCGGGTGGTGGGTGTTGGTGACGACGGCCAGGTCGAAGTGCACCCCCAGCTCCGCCAGCATGGCCTCGAGTCCGACGATCGCGCTCACGCCACGGGACCACTCGGCGAGGTAGCTGTCGCGAACACCCGCGATCAGCTGGTGGTCGAAGCCGTTTCCCAGCTGTTCGCGCAGGTAGCCCTCCACCATCTCATCCATGGAGTACTCGCAATAGCTCTGAGCTGCTTGCGCTTCGAGCGCTTCGAAGTGGGCATCGAAGCTCTCGACGAAGGCTGCGTAGCTGCCCCGGTAGCCCTCCCGCGCCAGCAAGCGGTGGCTTCCGTGATGTCCCTGGCCCGTGCGGCTGGGGTCGTAGCGGACGAGGGTGCCGAAGAAATCGAAGAAGAGGTGAGTTGGACGCGCCATCGTCGAATCTACCACGACGAGGAGCGAGGCGTGCGCGATCGAAGCAGCCAAACTTTTTTCGCGGCCTCACTTGCAGCTGGCCACCGCTGCGCTACATTCGGGGCACTATGTTCATCTCTACTTTCGTCTGATTGTCCCCCGCGCGTGCCGGTAGACCCCGGCGCGAGTCTCGCGAGCCCTCCGGCGCGGTCATCCGCGCGCAGGAATGTCGGCCGCGACCGTGAACGACGACGACCGGCTTGTGCGCCGTCCCGATGGGCGGGACGCGCCGCACCCGGCACACACGAAAGATTTGGAGATGCGTTTTCATTCAACCCCCATCGAGGAGCACGCCGAAGTGCCCCTCGCCGACGACGGGCGCTGGGAGCGCCTGGTCGAGACTTTCAAGACGCGCGATCACACGCAGCGCGCGGCCCGCGAAGGGGGCAATGCGTGCTTCGTGGTCTCGGTGCACGACAGCACCGGGGACGCCTCCATCGCTGCCCAGCTCGAGGAGATCAGCGGGCTGGTCGAAGCCCAGGGCGATCGCGTGGTGGGCCAGGTGAGTCAACGCCTGGTCAAGCCCGATCCGCGCACCCTGCTGCGGCGGGGCGTGGCCGAGCGCATCGGTGAACAGGCCCGCGAGCAGGGCGCCGACATGCTCGTGATCGACGCCGAACTCAGCCCATCCCAAACGCGGAACCTGGAGGACGTGGCCGGATTGCCGATCTGCGATCGCGAAGCGGTGATCCTCAACGTCTTCGAGCGTCACGCCAAAACCCAGAGGGCCCGCATCCAGGTCGAGATCGCCCACCTGCAGTACCTGCGCCCGCGCATCCGCGGCATCGGGCTGAATATGGACCAGCAGGCCGGCGGCATCATGGGCGGGCGCGGTCCCGGCGAGACCGCCTCGGAGCTCTTCGCACGCCGCATCGATGGACGCCTGGCCGACCTGCGACGCGGGCTTGCCCAGCTCGCGCGCTCCGATCGGGCCCAGCGCAAGCACCGGGCCCAGTGCGCGCGTGTGGCACTGGTCGGTTACACCAACGCCGGCAAGACCTCGCTGATGAACGCCCTCACCGATGCCGGCCTCTCGGCCCGCGATCGCCCCTTCGAAACCCTGGACACCACCTCCCGCTGCCTCACGCGCCACGGCCAGGACGTGTTGCTCAGCGATACCGTGGGTTTCATCCGACGCCTGCCCGAGCGGCTTTTCGCGAGCTTCGAGTCCACCCTGGCCGAAGTCTGCGAGGCCTCGCTGCTGCTTTTGGTGCTCGACGCATCTGACCCAGAGTTATCAGAACACCTGCACATCACCGAGGCGGTGCTCGAGCGCCTGGGCGCCTGCGAAGTGCCGCGCCTGATCGTCTTCAACAAGCTCGATCGGCTGTCGGAGGATTGCCCCGAGGCCGCCGCCACCATCAACGCCCTGGGCGCCCTTGCCGGAGCCCATCCCTACCTGGCCCTCAGCAGCCGCGACGCCGAAGCCGTGGCCCAGCTCCGCATGCAGATCCTCGAACGGGTGCGAGCGAAGCAGCGCACGCGCGAGGTCTTCGTGCGCTACGAGCAGCAGGACATCGCCCGGCGCATCTACGAGAGCTGCCGCGTGGTGCATAGCCAGGCCTCTGAACGTGGAACCCAGTTCGTCATCGAGGGCCAACCCCACGTGGTCGACGCCATCGCTCGCGATTGCCGGAGGCGCGGGTGATGCCCTCGCTGCTGCACGTGCGCGGACTCGACCTGGACGCCCCCGGCGGCCGTCCGCTCGTGCGTGGACTTGACCTCGAGTTGGGAAGTGGTGAGCGGGTGGCTGTGATCGGACGCAACGGAGTGGGCAAGTCCTCGCTGCTGCAGGTGCTCGCAGGCGAAGCCGAGACCGATGGCGGCTTCGTGCGCTGCCACGGCACACGGCATTTCGTCCCGCAGCGGCTCGCCCCTTCGACCTCTCCGTCGCCCGCGGGGGCATACAGCGCTGGCGAGCTGCGCCGGAGGCATCTCGAGCGGGCCTTCGACAGCCATGCCGACCTGCTATTGCTCGACGAGCCCAGCGACGACCTCGACGCCGAGGGCATCGACTGGCTGGTCGTCGCCCTCGAGCGCTGGCCCTCCGCCCTGGTCGTGGTCTCCCACGATCGACGGCTGCTCAGTGGCTTCGACAATTACTTCGTGGTCAGCGAAGGCGGCTGCCATCACGTCCAGGGCGATCTCGCGTCGTTGATGTCGGAGCTGGAACGACGGGAAAACCTGAGCCAGCAGCGATACGCGCGCACCCTGCTGCAGCTCGAAAGCCGCGAGCGGCACGACGCCCGCGTGCGGCGCCGGCGCCAGCGCAAGAAAAACCTGGGGCGCCTGCACGAACTCGGGCGCTGCCCTTCCCGCGCGAGGCTCAACGAAAATCGCAGCTACGCCCAGGAGAGCCAGGGCAAACGCGCAGTGCTGCAACGCACTCGCATCGAGGCCGCCCGCAGCTGGGCTCGGGCCTCGCGACGTACCCTCGCCGTGGAGCTGGCACTTTCACTCGAGCTGCCGGAGCCGCCCACCCATGCGCCCGCCGCAGCGGAACTCGACGCTGTCGGCGCCGACATCGACGGGCGCTGCCTCTTCGATGGCATCTCACTTCGCCTCGGCCACGAGCGCCTGGCCATCACGGGCCCCAACGGCGCGGGCAAGAGCACGCTGCTTCAGATCCTCACAGGAAACCAGCGGCCCTCGCGCGGACGCGTGCGCTGCGAGCCGCTGCGCATCGGCTACGTGGCCCAAAATGCCAGCAATTTTTGCCTGAAAGAAAGCCTTCTCGATCAACTCTTGGACACAGGGCGCGACACGGGAGATGCGCCCCGCTTCGATGACGCCGCCCGCCAACTGCAGGCCCACCGCTTCCCGCTTGCCCTGGCGGAACGGCCACTTTACTCCCTGAGCCCCGGCGAGCGCCTGCGCGCTGCCCTGATCGCTCTATCCAGACGCGAGCCCGCACCCGATGTCTGGGTGCTGGACGAGCCGACCGGTCACCTCGACCTGCTCGGCCTGCAGGCGCTCGAAGCCGTGCTCGCGGCCTGGCGCGGCGGCCTCGTGGTCGTCAGCCACGACGCCCACTTCCTCGAGGCCATCGGCGTCGACCGACGCATCGAGCTCGGCGCGGGCCGATGAAGACTCAGATGTCTTCGCAGCCGTGAACCACGAAGTGCGCCGGCGCGTCGTTGGACAGGGGCTTGGTGACGTGGCGCGAGAGCATCCCGTTGTTCGCATTGGGGATGTCGGTGCACAAAAGCGAGCCTTCGACGATGCCGCCTTCCTCGCTCAGGATGACCTGACAGGGCGTCTTGCCACCGGTCTCGCCGCCGGTGCAGCCCCCCTCGTAGGTGTTGGCGTCCTCTACGACCGTGACGCTGCAGGAGTTGCCCGGACCGTTTGCGTCCAGGTTGGCCCGATCGACGCGGATCGAGTAGCTGTCGGCCTTGCCCTCGGGGTCGCTGAAGTGGGTCTCGAAGGTCAGGATGCGCTCGCCGTTTTCCTGCCGGGTGGCCACGCAGCGCACGCTGAAGCCCGACTCCTCGTCGAGCGTTTCGATGTCGCGGATCGGATCGTGGTTGGCGCGCGGGGTGCAGTCGACGCAGCGCACCTGGTAGGCCATGTCAAAAAAGAGCGGCGCCGGATCCTTGTCGTTGCACGCACTGAGCGCGAGGCAGGCAAAAAGCGCAACAAAGCCGGGCGGGCGTGGCAGGGAGGACTTCACTGCGGCTAGCGGATGTCGGTTGGAGGCCATCGAAATTCACCCCGAGAGTCGCCGGCGAGCTTACCTTGGGGGGTGCTCAACCCGCAAGCGCCCGCTCCAGGTCGCCGCGCAGGTCTGCGAGCGCTTCGAGCCCCACCGACAGCCGGATCAGCCCATCGGAAATGCCCAAGGCCTCCCGCTGCGCCGCCGGCACCGCGGCGTGGGTCATGGTGGCCGGATGCCCCACCAACGATTCGACCCCGCCGAGGCTCTCGGCGCAGGTGAAAATCCGGAGCCCCGCCATCACCTGGCGCGCCCCCTCGAGGCCACCCTCGACCACGCAGGAAACCATGCCGCCAGCCCCCGCCATTTGAGTGCCCGCAAGCGCATGCTGGGGATGGGAGCTGAGGCCCGGGTAGTGCACGCGCTCGATGCGCGGATGGCCCTCGAGCCACTGGGCCAGGGCGCCCGCCAGCTCCACGTGTCGGCGCATGCGAAGGGGCAGCGTCTTGATGCCCCGCAGTACCAAGAAGCAGTCGAAGGGCGATGGCACGGCGCCGGCCGCGTTTTGCACAAAACGCAGGCGCTCGGCCAGCCCGTCGTCGCGGCAGACCAGTGCTCCGCCGACCACGTCAGAGTGACCGTTGAGGTACTTGGTGGTGGAGTGGACCACCAGCGCCGCCCCCTGCGCCAGCGGTCGCTGTAGCACCGGGGTGGCGAAGGTATTGTCCACCACCATCGGGATGCCGCGGTCGCCGGCGAGCTTTCCGATGGCCGAGAGGTCGACCAGTTTCAGCAGCGGATTGGTCGGGGTCTCCACGAAGATCATGCGCGTGTTTTGCTTGAGCGCTGCGGCCACCGCGCCCGCCGCGGTCATGTCGACCCAGCTCACCTCGATGCCCAGGGGCACGAAGATGCGCTCGAAGATACGGTAGGTGCCCCCATAGACGTCGTCGCAGGCCACCACATGCTCGCCGGGCTTGAGCAGCTGCAGGGCGGCGGTGATGGCGGCGCAGCCCGAGGCGAAGGCGATGCCATGGGCGCCGCCTTCGAGCTGGGCCACACAGCGCTCGAGCTGCTGGCGCGTGGGATTGTTGGTGCGCGCGTACTCGAAACCCCGGTGCTGCCCCGGGCCGTCCTGGGCGAAGGTGCTGCTGAGGTGGATCGGTGGCATCACCGCGCCGGTCTCCGGGTCGGGGGGCTGGGCTGCGTGGATGGCCAGGGTGTCGAGGTCAGAGAGGTCGCGCATGGCCCGAGAGTAACGCTTCCCATTCATTCGCGATCGCCGTTGATGCACAATGCCGGCCATGCGCGGCTCGCAGTTGCTCGGCCCTGACGTTCTCAAAGCCCTCGAGTCCGACCCCTCGGCGCTCGACCCCGAGGTGCTGGAGGAGCTGCATGCCGAGGACCTGGCCGAGTTCGTGGCGGAACTGCCCGAGGCGGAGGAGGGACGCGTGCTCGACGCGCTGCCTTTGGAGCTGGCCGCCGACGTGGTGGCGCGCCTGCCCCTGGAGCGCGCCGTGGAGCTGGTCGAGCGCCGCGGGCACGAGCGGACCGCACCGCTGCTGCTGGAGATGGCGGCCGACGACCGCGCCGACCTGATCGGGGAGCTGCCCGAGCCCCTGCGCGAGCAGGTGCTTTCGGCGATCGAAGCGCACGAGCCCGAGGTGGCCGAGGATGTGCGCGCGCTGGCCGCCTACGAGGACGACTCCGCCGGCGGTCTGATGACCACGGAGTTTCTGCAGATCGGACCCGAGCTGACCGCCGCCGAGGCCATCGACGCCGTGCGCAGGCTGGCGCGGGAGCAGGACATCGAGTCGATCTATCAGATCTACGTGGTGGCCTACGAAAGGCTGGTCGGCGTGGTCTCCCTGCGCGATCTGATCCTGGGCGCGCCCGCGCAACGCGTCAGCGAGTTGATGAGCGAGAACGTGGCGCGCGTGGCGCCCGAGGACGACCAGGAGTTGGTGGCCCAAACCATGGCCCGCTACGACCTGTCGGTGATCCCCGTGGCCGACGCCCAGGGGCGGCTTCTGGGCATCGTGACCATCGACGACGTCGTCGACGTGCTCGAAGAAGAGGCCACCGAGGACGTGCAAAAGATGGCCGCCATGGTGCCGATCGAGGAGAGCTACTTCCAGACCGGCTTCCTGCAGTTCATGCGCAGCCGCCTCACCTGGTTGGTGGTGCTCTTCGTGGGTGAGCTTTTGACCGCCAGCGTCATGCACCGCTACGAAGCGGACGTGGCGGCGGTGATGGATCTGGTCATCTTCGTGCCGCTGATCATCTCCAGCGGCGGCAACTCGGGCTCCCAGTCGTCGTCCCTGATCATCCGCGCCCTGGCCCTCGGTGAAATGGCGCCGCGCGACTGGCCGCGGGTGCTCTATCGGGAGCTGGGCATGGGACTGGCCCTGGGCAGCATGCTGGCGCTGGTGGGTTTTGCCCGCGCCTTCATGGGCGTGGCCGGCGCCGACCCGCTGGCCATGGGGCTGACGGTGGCCTGCTCCGTGGTGGCCGTCGTCACCCTCGGCACGCTGGTGGGCTCGCTGATGCCCCTGATGATCCAGCGCCTGGGGCTCGACCCGGCTGTTTCGTCGACGCCCTTCGTGGCGTCGCTGGTCGACGTGCTGGGGCTCTTCGTTTATTTCACGGTGGCGCGCTTCATCTTCGCGCTGGCCCTGTGAGTCGCTCTACAAGCCGCGCTGCATCCACATCACGTCCCAATAGCGGCCGAGCTTGTAGCCCACCTCGCGCATCACACCCACCTGCTCGAAACCGACGCGGCGGTGCAGCGCCACCGAGGCTTCGTTGGGCACGGTGATCGCGACCACCGCCACATGCACGCCCGCGCCTTCGAGCTCGCCGAAAAGGCGCTCGTAGAGGCGGCTTCCCAGGCCCTGACCGCAGGCCTCGGGGGCGAGGTAAATGCTGGTCTCCACCGTCTGCCCATAGGCCGCCTTGGGGCGAAAGGGGCCGGAGCAGGCGTAGCCCAGGACGCGGCCCTTGGACTCTGCAACCCAGAGTTGATAAGGCCCGTGCCTGGAGTAGCCCTCGAGCCAGGGCCGCCGTTGCTCGGGCTCGAAGGGCTGGAGATCAAAGGTAGCCGGCGAGCATTCGATGTAGTGGTTGTAGATCGCCGTCAGCGCCGCCAGGTCATCGGCGCCGGCCCTACGGAGTTCGGGGGAGAAGCGGGAGGGCTTGTCCATGGGCTCAAGATAGCCCGAAACGCTCGGCCAGCCCGCCGACCAGCGCCGCCAGCTGCCCCTGGTCGACGAGCGACGCCGTGCAGCCCGCTGGCGCCCGCGGCCGCTCGGGCGAACGCACGAAAAGGCCGAGGCCGCCGAGCCGCACGGCGCGCGCGATGGCCGGGCGGTCGGTGAGGTCGTCGCCCGCGAAGACCACGGAGCGGGCGCCGCTCGCCTTGTACAGGGCCTCGAGCGCATCGCCCTTGTTGGCCGGCTCCAGCTCGGCTTCGAGCACCGCCCTTCCCGGCCGCGGGTGCAGCCCCAGGCGGCGGGCCTGGGCCGCGGCCTGTCGCAAGAGTGCCGCGGCTTGCGCCGGCTTTCGCGTTTGCAGCGTTCGCACGTGCAGGGCTCGACTCGAGGCCTTGTGCTCCAGCTTTGCGCCGACCGGCAACGCCGTGCGCAGGGCCCAGTCCTCGAAGCCCCGAAGCCTGTCGCGCGCCTCTTGAGCGAGCGCAGGCACCCGCGCGCGCTGGCCGGGCCTGAGCAGCAGGCGCCCATGCTCGAGCGCCCGGTAGGCTCCGGCAACCCGCACCATGCGGGCGAGCGCGTGGGCGTCGCGACCCGTCAGCAGCGCCACCCGCAGCTCGGGGCGACGAGCCAGCTTGCGCAAGGCGCGGGCAGTCGGCTCGGGCACGCGGGCCGAGGCCGGATCGTCGACGATGGGCGCCAGCGTGCCGTCGACATCAAAGGTCAAAAGCAGCGGCGGCGGCAGCGCAGTGATGCGATCGATCAGGGCCTGCAGGCGCCTTGACTCCGAGTCCATGGTCTTTGGAAGTGAGTTCCTGACAAGCGGCTCAGGCCATCGTCTCGAGCTTCTCTTCCATCGACTCCAGCACGCTGCGGTCTTCCCAGATCGGGATCTCGGCCTCGACTAGCTTCTCGCGGGTGCGCGGGGTGATGGCGCCAACGCGGAACAGGGCCGGCATCATCAGGTGCTTGAAGGCGTGGACCTGATCGCTGGGCGGCTTGACCTTGACGCCCTGCTGGCGCGCTTCCATCACGCCCTTGACGAGATCGGCCGGGTCGATGTTGACCGCCTGCAGCACCTGTAGAAAGCCGCCATCGAATTGGGGGCCACTGCGAATCTTGGAGCCGCGCATCAGCTTCAGCGCCTCAAAGGCGAACTCGGCCACGTCTTCGCGGTCGTCCTCGTGCATCTGCTCGATGGTCTTGCCCACGTAGAAGCCGCCGAAGGCCACGTGCCGGGCCTCGTCGCGCATGACGTAGTGCAGGATCTCCTTGAGCAACTCACAGCCGGTGACGTTGCGCATGTTGTGAAACGAGCCCAATGCCAGACCCTCGACCACCATGTTCATGCCGATGGCGATCTTGACCCAGTGGTCGGCCGTGAGCGTGATGTCGATGAGCTTTTTGAGCCACTCGCCCATGGGGTAGATCATGGCCAACTTCTTGATGTAGCGGTCGTAGACCTCCACGTGGCGCGCCTCGTCCATGGTCTGGGTCGCGGCGTAGAGCTTGCCTTCGTAGTCGGGCACCGCATGGGTCAAGGCCGCGGCGGTCATCAGCGCGCCCTGTTCACCGTGCAGGAATTGCGACAGCTGGTAGGCGGCGATGTGGGCGCGCAGGGCTTCCTGCTGGGACTTGGGCAGGCTCTGCACGAAGGGCACCGCCGACAGACCGAAGCGATCCTCGTCGATCAAAGGTCGCGAAGGATCGATCTCGTAGTCCCAGTTCATGTCGCTCTCGGCATTCCACTGGAACTTCTTGGCCTTCGAATAGAGCTTGGAGAGTTCTTCCTGGTCGATGTCGTAGCTGAACTGCCAACACACCTCCATCGGGGCCTTCAGGACATCGGTGGTATCCCAACTCGTGGTCATTGCTTCTCCTCCAACGCTTCCTGCAACACGTAACGACAAATCATCTCGGTCAGCTCCGACATCACGCGCTCCGGATCGGGCTCGCTGGCGCCGCGCAAAAACAGCTGCATGGCGGCCATGTCGATGCTGTGGTGGATCAAAAAGGCGGCGGCGGCCGGGTCGAGTCCGGGGCGGACCAACCCGCGCTGCTGGGCAAAGCTGATCAGATCGCTTAGACGCTGGATGCCCAGCTGCTCGACGCGGCGATAGCGGCGACCAACCTCGGGATCGCGGGCGGCCAGGTCCAGGATCACCAGATAGAGCGAGGGCCGACTGCGCAGGCGCCGGTAGGCGCGCTTGAGCCAGCTGTCGATGGCGCAGCGCGGGTCGTCGCCCAGGAAGGCCTCGAAGTCGAGCTCGCCGCGGCGCTGGGCGGCGACGCGGTCGCCGATGCCGTCGATCAGCTCGAGCAGCAACACGCGCTTTTCCGGAAAGTGGTGATAGAGGGTGCCGACCGCGACACCGGCCCGACGCGCCACGTCGCTGATCGAGGTGCCGTCGTAGCCGCGGCTGCGGAATAGCTCCTCGGCGGCGGCCAGGACCTTCTCGCGCGTGGCACGGCCGCGGGCCTGGCCGCGACGGCCGACGGGCAGGACTGCGCTGGTCGCGGCGTCGCTCACGGCCCCATGATAGCTGAACTCAAAACCGAATCAAGCCTCGAATTAGAGAACAAAAAGCGTTTGGTTTCAGTACCTTATATGAACATCCGAAAACCGAGGGAAATTGCGGCCACCAGTTCAGCCTACCTCCTCCCCGTCATCGTCCCGGGTATCCAGCAGCGAAGCCCGGCCGATGCCGTGGGCCCCGAAACGGGCCTGCAGCTCCTGGGTGACCCGCTGCACGCGCCCGCGCCGCTCCTGCCCCGGGTCGGCGAAGAGCGACTGCTGCAGCGGCCCCGAGCCCAGCTCGGCGGCGGCGACACCGACCAGGCGGATGCCCTTCGGATGCGGCAGCAACTGGGCTGAAAGCTCGCGCGCCACCCCGTAGAGGCTGTCGGTATCGAAGCAGGGCGCGTTCAGGCGCCGCTGGCGCGTGATCAACTGGAAGTCAGCATATTTGATCTTGATGCGCACCACCTGCGCCCACAGGCCGGCGTCGGTGAGCCGCCCGGCCACCGCCGCACAGTGACGCAGTAGCTCGTGTTCGACCTCGGCGCCGCTGCGAATATCCCGCTCCAGGGTGCGCTCCTCGCCGATGGACTTGGCCGCGCGCCCGGCCACCACCGGACGTGGGTCGATGCCGCGCGCCAACTGCCCGACTTCGATGCCCCAACTGCCGAGCAAGTCCTGAAGCGCGCGCGTGTCGGCCGCGGCCAGGTCTCCGATGCGACGGTAGCCCGCCTCCCGCAGGCGCGCGGCGGCCACCTTGCCCACGCCCCACATGCGCTCGATGGGCAGCGGCGCCAAAAAGCCCGCCACATCGTCGCCGACCACGTAAAGCCCGTCGGGCTTGTTCATGTCGCTGGCGATCTTGGCGACAAACTTGCACGGCGCCACGCCCGCCGACGCCGTCAAGTGCAGCTCGCTGGCGATGGCCTGACGAATCGCCTGCGCAATGCGCTCGCCGTCGCCGAAAAGCGCGTGACTTCCGCTCACATCGAGGAAAGCCTCATCCAGCGACAGTCCTTCGACCAGCGGGGTAAAACGCCGAAAAATGGCGAAGACGTGGCGACTGACCTCACTGTAGTGGCCGTGGCGCGGGGCGATCACGATGAGCTGTGGACACAGCTGTCGGGCCTGGGCGGTGGGCATCGCCGAGCGAATACCGAAACGCCGCGCTTCATAGGATGCCGCCGCCACCACTCCCCGACGCGAGGCGCCACCGACCGCCAACGGCCGGCCGCGCAACGAGGGATCGTCGCGCTGCTCCACCGAGGCGAAGAAGGCATCCATGTCCACATGCACGATGGTGCGCGCCACGGCCCCATCATGCCGCGGCCGGGGCCGCCCGGCGAGTGCGGCATCAACCGCCGACGAGAAATCCGGGGTCGTAGACCGTGGCCGAAAGGCTTCCGACCACCGGTGCACCGTCGGTCGTCGCCGCCTGGTCCAGCGTGAGCGTGCCCTCGCCCAGAAGGCCCAACAGCGTGCCCTCTTGATCCCCCTGTTGTTGCACGATCAGGCCGCGGGTGATGTTGAAGTCCAGGGCGAACATGCCCGGGCCCAGGTTGGCGGGCGCGATCTGGACCACCAAAAGTAGACTGCTGCCGTCGAGCTGCTGCATCACGAGCAGGATCACGGCCTCGAAGTCCGGGGAGTCGGCGTTTTGGTCGATGCCCGCAAGCGCGGTCATCAGGCCCAGGGGATTGGGGGCGTAGGGGAAGTCGACGCCGGTGGGCGTGAACGTGGCGCTAAAATCCGTGGGGTTGACCGCCGGATTGTCGAGACTGTTCCAGACGGTGTCGAAGGTCGCTTCAACCCGCCCTCGCGCCTGAAAGCACATGCTATCTCGCAGAGTGGCGGCCTCTGGAGGCAGGCCTGCGCTCAATTGCGTTCGCACCTGCTGTTCCCTGGCGACGATGAAGGCCTCCAGGTTGGCCACGCCGTCTGCAAAGCCCGCGCGCTGAGCCGGTGGAATGTGGGGCTCTATCAGCGCTCGCATGCGCGCTATCTCGTCCAATCGATCGGCAGCGCGAAACTCGTCGAGCAAGCTCTCCATGCGCTCGAGGTAGCGCGCGCGACCGGCGGCATCCGAGTACAGCACGTTGGCGACCATGCCCTGGGTGACAGCTGCGGGCAGGGCCTCGCCTGTGCGATCCTCGCCATTGTCGAAAAGTTGATCGGCGCCCCAGGGCATGAAGACAAAGCGACCGTCCGTGGGGTCCGCATAGACGTAGAAGTTATTGGTATTGGCGCTGTAGCCGTCGCCGTGGCCCACCAGCGACTCCACCGCCCAGAAGCTGATAAAGCGCTCCACGTCCACCACGGCCTCGAGCGCCGCGACCGCGTCGCCCGGCGCCACGGCCGCGTCGATCACGGCCTGCAGGTCGGCTCGGCTCGGGTCGCTGACCTGGTTGGTCTTCTGCTCGAAGGTTCCCTGCCAGCCGCTACGGAAGTCGCTCAGCGTGCCCTCGTAGAGATTGCCCCCGTCATCGTCGAAGTGCTGGCGTAAGAACGGCTTCTTGACCGACTCGACGTGGGTGTAGACGCCCAGGTCCACATTGTTGACCAAGACGCGGGCGAAGTTGCAGCGCGGGGCGGGCACGCCGGCGTCTCGGAAGAACGCGTAGCCCAGGCATTGGTTCAGGTGGCTTTCGTCCTGCTTATTGTTGTTCAGCGTCATGCGCCGCATGCCCTCGAGGGTTTGCCCGGGCACATACTCGCCGAAGTCGATCTTCAGGGACGGCTTGTCGTAGCTGAGCGAACCGAAGAAGCCCTTCTTACGAACTCCCGCATTGGGCACCTCGACACCGTCGACGCTCACGTCGGCGGGTACAAAGGTGAAGGGACTGCCGAAAGGATCGGCCTGGCAGTCGTCGCCGCCGAAAATATCGAACAGGGAACGCTCCTGGGACCGGATCAACTCCCAGTCGCTGTCTGCGAGCGTGATGCGCACCTCGAGCAGGCGGTTGGGGTCGAAGAAGGGAGCCGCGTGGTCGATGTTCGGGTCAACTGGGGCAGGAGCGATCGTGCTCGCTTCGACAGGGCTGGCGTCCTGCTTGGCGGACGCGTCGACCACGACCTCCTCCGCGCCGGCATCCACCAGCTCGCCAGCCGCGTCCGGACCCGCCGCCGCACCGTCATCGCCGCAGGCGACGAGCGCGAGCGACCCGACGAGTAAAAACAACGTACACCGATGGCATCGAGGTTTCATCATCCTGAAGCTCGCATCACCTTTGAGTTGTCCCCCCATCAAGAGGCCAAAGAGCGATCGCTCGGCTTTGCGACGCCGCTTTTTCGATGGCGGACCATTTGTGTCTATTCACACCTCCCAGGCCGACGCGCAAGGGCTGTGGTCGCCGTCTCAACGGCGGGCAGCTCAACGCGGCCTTTCCATGACCGGATCGCGAAGCGATTGGGCATGGCATCAAGATCCCGTTCTTGCTACTGTCATCGAACCATGTCGGGGAGTGATCGCGTTGTCCTGCGCAGGATCCTCCGAGTCCTTCGGACCGGAGCGCTGGGGATCGGAGCGGGCGCATGTGCGGACTCCCACGGCCGCGGCGAGCCCCTGGACTACGAGCCACAACCTGTGCCCGTACCGATGGCGGCCACCGTGCCTCCGATGCCAGTTGGCACAGACACTGCTGTAGCCGGGCCGGAGCCCGCGGCACAGCCGGTGGCCAGCATGGCTCCGGTCGCGACCGGAGCGCCCGTGCCAGTCGAAGCTTGTTCTCGACCACTCGGTTCCGAACCGAGGCAAACTTTCGCGGGAGAATGGATCCCGGAGTGCGGAGCCACATCCGAATTCTCCGTGGTCAGCGTTTGCTTCCCACCCTCATCCGACGAAGCGGACGCGGGCGTCAATTGCGAGCAGGATCCTCCTTCCGACAGCTGCATCCTTGAGGGCTATCGCTGCGGTCTGGCTTCCGGCGGCAGCGAAATCCTGTGTGGCCCGGTAGTCAGCGACCAAGACGGTTGCTGCTACCTGGTCGCCGGGGGATGCCCGATCGGACGCCCCTTCAGCATTGGGGGCGTCGCGCGCATCGCCTCCCTGCAGCCGGGTGACGGATGGCAGCGACCTTTCTCCGTCGGGTCCGATGCGCTCTCATACGCGGAGCGACTCGCACTGGCCGACAGCTACCGGCAGGACGGCCTGGCCGAGCACGCATCGGTCGCTTCCTTTTCGCGCTTCGCCCTGCAGCTGCTGGCCCAGGGAGCACCAGCCTCGCTGGTCGAGCGCGCGCTCGAAGCCACACGCGACGAGCTGCGGCACGCCGAGCTTTGCTTTGGCCTGGCCAAGCGCTACGACGGGCGCGCGTTGCAACCCGGCCCGCTTCCCACGGCCGACGCCCTCGCCGACGGTACCGACGCCGTGCACATCGCGGTTTCCCTGGCCGCAGAAGGCTGCATCGCGGAGACCGTCTCGGCACAGCTGATCGCGGCCGCCCGCGACCGCGCCCATGACAGCGCGGCAAAGAGCGCCCTGAGCCGCATCGCCCGCGACGAGCTGGCCCACGTCGAGCTGGCCTGGGAGAGCCTCGCGTGGCTGCTCGTACAGTCGGGCGATCACGTGCGCAGCGCGGTGGAAGGGGTGTTCGCACAAGCCCACCGCCACGTGGGCCTGGGCTCGATCGCCCCATCCCAGCACGCCTCGAGCACACGCCTGGCCGATCACGGTTATCTGCCGGTCATCACGCGCCGCGCCATCGCCACGCGCGTCTTGCAGACGGTTGTAGCCCCGGCCGCGGTCGAGTTGCTGCGCTCCCGCCGAGTCGCCTGACTGACCTCGACCGGGGGCGCTGCGTCGTCAATCAACTCGCCGTCACCGGCTCCGAGGACGCCGGCCAGGTCGAACGCGGCTTCGGCTGGTTCGCCGATGACTTCAGCGAAGAAGTCCAGCACTGCAGACGCAGTCGTCGCATGACGCACAAATTCCCGGAGCGCGCACCACCTCATGCTGGCGTCACGGTCCTCGGCGAATGCGTCGATAGCCGCGGGCTGGACCGCGGTTCGGCCCACGCTTGCTGAAGCGACCGGATGCCAGCCCGACCACATTTTAGCGACACCAAAACATGGTCGGGCATGGCCGAGCGTGCACCTACCCGCGTTCGGCGGGCGGCGCCACGGCCAACACTATCGGCAGACGGCCTTGCTCACGAAGGGCTGGAAGTCGTCGACGGTCTGGTTCGACAATCCCAAAAACCCCCGGCATTCGTCGTCGGATTCGCAACCGATGAACTTGCAGAAGCCCTCGTCGCAGACCTGGAACTGGGAGGCGCAGGCGCCGTCATTTTCGCAGGGGACCTTGCAGACCGAAATCTCCGGATCGATGTCGGAAGGCAAGCATCGCGAAAGGCGCGCATCTTCCGGGCCCTCGCCAGCGGCCAGCACGCATTCGCGGTCGCTCGAGCAGCCTGTCTCCACGCACTCCCCGTCCTTGCACGAATGAAATAGCGGGCATTCCTCGTCGGCCATGCACGGTCGCTCGCAGCGGCCCTTGCGACAGGTCTCGCCCTCGCCGGAATCACAGTCATCGTCCTCCAGGCACTGCACGCAGCTGCCGGCTTCGCAGATCGGGGCGCCAAACGGACACTCGCTGTCGCCGGAGCAGGAATCGTCGACAACGCAGCGTTCTTCTTCGCACTTGAGCGTGCAGATGTCCTCGCAGTCGGGATCGCTGCAGATCGGGTCGAAGGGGTCGAAGAGCGGATTGTCGCAGTCGCAGGACCGGCCCTGGCAGGTGCCGCTGCAGTCGTCGTCTGTCACACACGAAAAGAAGCTGAAGGAACAAATGCCCGACACGCAGGTATCGAGGCAGTCGGCGTCCGCTTCGCAGGTGGTGAACGTGTTCGTGCAGGAGCCCGAGCCACAACTTCCATCACCGCACTCGCTCGAGTCTGTGCATCCGAATGGAACGCAATTGTCGAGGCTCGAAGACTGGCAAATTAGCGCCCGATCATTGCACTTGGGCGGAGCCTCGCTGGGCCGGTTGCCGCAGCAGTCTGCCGTCTCGGAGCAATCGATCCGATCGCATTGCTTGGCGCTCACTTCAATATCGAAGTCGTTCTTGGAGCACACGCCACGGATGCAGGCCAGCTCCTTTTCGCAGTCGTTTCGGGCGGCGCAGCTCTCTCCGCGCTGTCCCTTCTGGGCGGGCGCGGTTTTCTGGGCGCCCCCGAGATTGCAACCGGCTGCCATCACGAGCGCCATCGCGCCAACGAATAGAGTTCTGGTAGTCGTCATCAAACCCTCCCTGCGGCCGCTTTTCGATGAGTACCCGATACGCTCGGTTCGTGGCCGCACGCGTGAGAACGCGAGCCTCGCACGGCCAGCTTCGCGATGTCCACTTTGGATCTTCGCCCTTGGGCGTGGGGACCGACGCTCAACGTTCGAGCTGCTCGAGGTAGTCGTCGGCCCAGCGATGCACGTCGAGTTTGTGGACCTCGGCGCGCAGCTCGTTCATGCGTGCGCGGGCCTTGTCCTGCGGCATCGCGAGCGCCGTCTTCAGACTCTGGGCCAAGGCATGGGTGTCGTAGGGATTGACCTGCAGCGCGCTCTGCAAATATTGGGCAGCGCCCGCGAACTCGCTGAGCACCAGCACGCCGCCACCGTGGATGCGGCAGGCCACGTACTCCAGCGCCACCAGGTTCATGCCGTCGCGCAAGGGTGTGACCAGCGCCACGTCGGCGGCCCGGTAGTGGGCGTAGAGCTGGGCCGGCGGCAGGTTGCGGTAGAAGTACTGGATGGGAATTCGGCCGGCCGAGGCGTAGCGGCCGTTGATGTCGCCCACCAGCTGGTCGATGTTGGTCTTGAGGTCGGCGTAGGCCTTCACGTCGGTGCGGCTGGGCACCATGATCTGGACCAGAACGTAGCGATTGCGCGCGCTGCGGTCCGAACGCAACAGTTGCTCGAAAGCCAGCAAACGCTGGGGGATGCCCTTGGTGTAGTCCAGGCGGTCGACTCCCAGAATGATGCGCCGGTGATCCACGGTCTTCTGGATGCGCTCCATGTCGGCGCTCACCTGGGGATCGGCCGCCATGGTCTGAATCGCATCGAGCGGCACGCCGATGGGCGCCACCACGACCCGCAGCGTGCGCCGTCCACAGCGCACGGTCATGCGCGAAAAGTCCACCTGGCTGTCGGGCACCAGATCGACCACACAGCGCAGGAAGTTCTGTGCGTAGGCGTCGGTATGGAAGCCCAGCAGGTCGGCCCCCAACAAACCCTCGAGCAACCACCGCCGCCACGGCAGGATGCGGAAGATATCACTGCTGGGCCAGGGGATGTGGCAGAACCAACCGATGCGCGCCTTGGGCCTCTGCTGGCGCACCATCGCGGGCATCAACATCAGGTGAAAATCGTGGATCCAGATCAGGTCGCCGGCGCGGGTCGAGGACAGCAGTGCGTCACAGAACGCCCGATTGGCGCTCTCGTAGGTGTCGAAGGCCGGCCCGCTCATGCGCACAGTGGCCGGCATCGAATGCAGGATGGGCCACAACATGGCGTTGCTGACGCCCTCGTAGAAGCCCTCGCGCACCGCACGCGGAAGCCTCACCTGCGCGATTTCGTAGGGGAGCGACTCGCCCCCCTCCTCGAGCGCCTCCCCCAATTCGCCGTCGCCGGTGCTGACCCAGACGCCCCCGCGCCCGCGCAGGACCGGATCGAGCGCGGCCACCAGGCCACCTGCGGCCCGCACCAAACGCCGGCGCCCACCCGAGCTCTGCACCCGGTAGGGACCGCGGTTGCTTACGACGACCAGCCTACGCCGTGCCCGGGGCAAGGTCCCCTCCGGCCGGCGGCTGACCAAAATTCATCTCCCGCGCGACCTCGCCCACCGTCTCGAGCACCGACTCGAAAGCGGCGGCATTGCAGGCCAGGATGCCACCCAGATTTTGCAGCTGCGCTTCGTCGTAGCGCATGGCGCGACCGAAACAGTCGGTGAAGCGACCGCCGGCCGCCAGCAGGATGGCCTCCGGACCGCAAGCATCCCACTTGCACGAGCGATCCGAGAGGTGCACGTAGAGGTCGGCGTTCTGCTCGGCCAGATGCCCGACCTTCAGGCCCACCGAGCCGCTCGGACGTTCGCTGTCGATGCCGAGCCTTTCGCGGATGGCATCGATGCTGCGGCTGCGGTGGGAGCGCGAGACCACCAGCGATAGCTTTGAAGGCGTCGCGATGTCGGAGACGCACAGCAGCTGCGACTGGCCATCCTGCTCCAGCACCGCCTGGCCGCCCACCACGCCGCGGTAGAGCTTGTCCTTGGCGGCCTGATAGACCACGCCCAGCCGCGAGCGGCCCTCGACGGCCAGGCCCAGCATCACCGAAAACTCTCCGTTACGAGCCACGAACTCCTTGGTTCCGTCGAGGGGATCGACGAACCAGCAGCGCTCGCGCAATAGGGCGTCGCCGTGCTCGGGGCTCTCCTCGGCCACCACGCCGTCGTCCGGGAAGGCCCGCCGCAGCTCGGCCACCAGGAAGTCATTGGCGCGGCGATCGGCCTCGGTCACCGGATCGCGGGCGCCCTTGAAGTCCACGTCGAAATCCGACGCGTAGATCTCGAGCAGAATCTTGCCGGCCTCACGGGCCAGCCGCGTCGCGGTTTCGAGTTCGCGCTCCAACATGGCGGCGGCAGGCTAAATGCCCAACCCGAATTCGGCAATGCCGGACCGCACCGGGACCGCGGCCATCTCAGGACCGCAGCACGACCGCCAGCGCCCCCCGCCCCCCGTGGCGCCCATGGGCGCTGGCGACGGCGAGCACGAGCGGCGCCGCGCCCCCGCGCGTCAAGGCTTCTACCGCCGCATCGGCCAGCACGCCGATGCCGCCCTCCGAGTGCAGGCCCTTGCCGACGACGACCAGCAGCGCGCGCAGCCCGGCCCGGTGGCGCTCGCGCACAAAGGCGGTGACGCGCGCGCCCGCCTCAGCGCGCAACAGACCGTGCAGATCGATGCGGGCCTCGGGCTCGAAGCCACTGCCTTGCAGGCGGTCGAGGAGGGCGGGTTTCTGGCCCTCGCGCAGGGCGCGCACTTCGCCTTCGTCCCACACTACCGAAAAGCGCTGGGCCTCGCCCACCAGGGCCGCCAGCCGTGCCCGCGCGGCGGCCTCGGCTCCCGGATCGAGCGCCGGCGCATCCCTCGGGGCGCGCGCCGCCGGACGTCGCCCCTTTTCGCCCGCAAGCGGTCGCACCCCGGCGTAGGCCTGGTTCCAGGCGGCCAGGTCGGCGGTCGAGCGGGGCTGCCAACCGCTCGGTGCCGGACCGGGCGGCACCGACCCGGCGGCCGGTGGCACGCGGCTGGGGGGCGCCGGCTCGGGCGGAGGCAGGGTCCTCGGCGGTCGCGGTGGCTCCATGCTGGCGAGCCCGGCCTGCTCGAGCAGCGAACTCAGGCCCGTGCCCACGGGCTTGCTCACCAGGCTGCGCGGCGCCTCGGCCTCGGGGCCCGCGTCACCGCCAGCACCCGGGTCGACGCGCCCGGACCGTTTCTTTCGCTTTCTCGACACGGCATCGGAGCAGGGCCTGACGCCGCTGCTGCCGTGATCCTAGCTCGAATCGGACTCAGATCACGCCGTACTGGCAGCCACCTCACTCGGGCGCGAACACCCCGCAAGGGAAGTCTGCGTAGAGCATGGCGTCGACGTTGGCCTGGAAGTCCTGGCAGGCGCTGCCGACCAGCTCGATGGTGCGCTCGTTCTTGAGCTGCCAACCGTTGGGATCGTTACAGCCCAGCGGCACGCCGTTGACCTCCACGAAGCCCGAGCACTCCTGGCCGGCCTGGATCTCGCCGTTGAGCGCCACGTCGCAGCCGACGGCGCCGCCCACGATCTCGGTGAGCACGTTGACCAGGTCGTCCTTGGAGCTGGGCGTAAAGGGCGGCTGGCCGGTGTTGCCGATCTGGGCGACCTGATCGAGATGGGCCTGCAGGCTGGCATCGCTGGCCAGGCTGATGACGAACATCTTCACGCCCTTGGCCGCCCCCACGTTGGCCGCTTCGATGACCTGCGGCGAGGCGTCGCCGCCGGCCCCTCCGTCGCAGAAGTCGTTGGGCGCCCCGTCGGTGGCCAGGATAACGTATTGGGGCCCGAGCTCGGTGTCGAGTTGCACCGCCATCTCGTCGGCCAGGTTGTCGTTGGCCCACTGCAACGCCTTGTGCGTCGGCGTCGAACCGCCCAAGGGCATCTGCGGGTAGAGGCTATCGATGGTGGCGAAGTTGTTCAGCGCCGCGTCGGCGGTGACCAGCCGCGGGCACTCCATGGCGCCGGCCGTCGGGATCACCGCGCCCAGCCCCGGAATGATGGCGTCGAGCCCAGCGCCGACGGCCGCGAGCGGATCGAGGGGGCCATCGTAGATCACCATGCCGAACTCCACCACGCCCTCCAGCGTCGGAATCAGGCCGTCGGGATCCATCAGCGCACTGCGCAGGGCCTCCCAACGCGAGGGGCCGCCGAAGTTCTCACTCATGCTGCCCGAGCCGTCGACCACGAAGTAGACGGTGGGCTTGACGCGCGAGGCGCGCACGTTGGCGCTGGCGCAGCCAACGCCACTGCGATCGACCGTCGAGGCAGCCCCGGTCGAGCCGGCGGCACCCGTGTTGTCGAAACCCGAGGCGGTGTCCGAAGAGGTGTTGCCAAAGGGGTCGTTCGGGTCGCTGGCGGCGCCTCCGCGACTGCCGCCGCGCGACGAGCCTCCGGACGCATCCGCCCCGCAGCCACAGAGCCCACCCGACAGCGCGATGGCCAAGCCCAAGCTGCCGATCAGTCTAAGTACACCCATGCTAACACCTCCGCGAAATGTCCAGACTGCGTACCCACCGCATTCCAAGAACGGGGTCTATCAAAAGCCGGCTTCTACCACGAGTTCCCGGCTGGGCATCACGCCGGAAACATCGGATAACAACATCGCGCCAATAAAAATCCTGCAAACTCCTAGGTAACTCTCTGCGCACTGCGAGCAGGATCTTGCGCACTGCGACAGAGGCTGCGCAGTACGGTGGCGCACATTCAGGCCCGGGTGCGGGCTCTCGCCGCGCAGCCGCTCGCCCGGATGATTCATCGATGGGCGACTGCGGGAGCGGCGCTAGTCTAGTCACCTGTGTCGGTAGTTCTGGGCAAAACTCGGCGAGGGCCGGCGAGTTTTGCCCAGAACTACCGACACAGGTGACTAGAAGCCGCTGCTAAAGCCGAGGGACTCCCCCCTGCAGAGGAACTCGGCACGCTCGGGACAGCCGCGCTCGTCGCTGCCATCCTCGCAATCCGTCTCGCCATCACACTCCCAAGCGACCGGCAACGTTTCGCCGTCGTCGCATCGGAAGCTCGGACAACCGACCTCATCGCTGCCATCGTCGCAATCGGGCTCGCCATCGCACTGCCAGGAATCCGGCACCCGCTCGCCATCGTCGCACAGGAAGCTCACGGCCCGGAGGTCAGCCTCACTGCAGCTGGACTCGTCTTCGCCATCGGAGCAGTCGTGCTCGCCGTCGCAGACCCAATCGGGAGGGAGCACCTCCCCGTCGCCGCACCTGAAGCTGAATTGGTCAACGCAAGCATTGATGCAGGCCGCGCCAGAGTCGGATAGGAGCGGGTGGCCACCGCTGCAAACGGCGACCTCCAGCTGCTCGCAGCTACTATCGGTGATGCACCTGGAGATGCAGTCGTTGATGGCTCGGTCGCCTTCGGACTCCACCTCACACTGGTCGGCCACACCGTCGGAGAACACCTCACAGGAGCGCAGCTTGGCCACCGCCCGCCGGCAGTCGGCGGAGGCCGCGGCGCCATCTCCAGCGTCGCCCCCCAGGCAGGCGCTGAACCATAGGACCAGCGAGGTGCACGCAATGCTTCGTAACTTCGCCATGAACCCTCCCATGCGGTGGCGCGCACCGTAACCCCAGCCGCGCCGGCCGCGCAACTCGCCTGCGGTGCGCAAGCGCAGCCAAAAAGCCGGATCAGAAGCGCCCATGACCGCGAAATTGCAGGCGACGCCGGGCCCGATGGGCCACGACGGACTTGACGTCCCGACCCCAGCGGCGGCTCAATTGCTTTCGTGTTCTCGTTGGTCGTCACGGAGCGGGGCGGAGCGCAGCGGCGGCTGAGCTTCAATGGCTCCGAGGTCAGCGTCGGGCGCCTCGACGACAACGACGTGGTGCTGCCGAAAAACAACGTCTCCAAGCACCACGCGCGGCTGGTGCTCAAGGACGAGCGCTTCCTCCTCGAGGACATGGGCAGCACCAACGGCACCTATGTCAATGGACGTAAGATCGCTTCACCCATCGTGGTTGCCGGTGGGGACAAGATCTACATCGGCGACTTCATCCTCGCCATCGCGCCGGCGACGGGCGCGGCTTCGTCGGCGCCGTCGCGCCCGGCCACCGAGCCAGCACCGCCACACGGAAGCGACCCCGGGCTCGGCGCTCCCGGCGGGGTCGATCCCCTGGAGCGCGAGCCAAGGGCCGCTGCACGCGCAGCAGTTGGCGTGCAAGGTCGGGGCGTCGCGCCGCCAGCGCCCGCCGGAGCCGCTTCGCGGGGCGGCCCCACGGTGCCCTTGCCACCGCCCGCCAGCAGCCTGCCGGGTCCGGGACGCCAGGCGCGCGGCGACGAACAAACCGGCGAGCGCCCCAAGCGCCCCAGCATGCCGCCGCGCGTGGAGGATCCGGACTCGGGCAGCGGCCCGGCCACCTCACCAGCGGTGCTGGCCCCCTCGGTGCGCTTGCAGGGTGCGCTCAACACGCTGATGGAGCGTCTCGAGGCCGAGTTCGACATCCACCAGCCCCATGAGAGCGCCTTTCCGTCCAAGCACCAGGCGACACTACAGCAGCTGCTCAAGGGGCTGGCCCGCGAGGGCGTGATCGGCCCCGATCTCGATCATCGTTTCCTCGGCGAGGCCGCCGTCAGCGAGGCTGTAGGCCTGGGCCCGCTCGATCGCCTGCTCAACAATCGCGCCGTGCGCGAGGTGGTGGTCGATGGGCCCGCCCGCATCCTGGCCGATCTGGGCGGCGGCCTGTCGCCGGTGTCGAGCTTCTTTTCGTCGAGTGACGCCGTGCGTGCGGTGGCCGCGCGCCTTTTGGCCCGCGCCGAGCAGCCGCTCGAGGCGCTGCCGGTGCAAACGGCCCAGCTCCTCGACGGCAGCCAGGTGCAGATTCTGAGCCCTCCGCTGACAGCCGGCGAACTGCTGATCAGCGTGCGGGTACCGCCGCGCACCACGACCTCACCCGAAGCGCTGGTCACCGAGGGCGCGCTGTCGAGCGAGATGCTCTCCACCCTGCGGGCGGCCATTCAACGCCGAGTCAACATGCTCATCGTCGGAGGCGGCGGCAGCGGCCTGAGCACGACGGTCTCGGCGCTGTGCTCGATGTGCCAGGATCACGAGCGCATCATCGCCATCCAGCAGAGCCCCTCGCTGTCGATTCAGCACCCCTACGTGCTACCCCTCTACCGCGGCGGGGCCGCCGAGCTCGATCTCTCGACGCTGCTTTCGCACGCTTCGCGGCTGCGTGGCGACCGCCTGGTGATGGACGACCTGGAACCCGAAGACGCGTTGTCAGCGCTGCTTTCGGCCAGCGCCAGCCGCGGCGTGATCAGTTCCATGCACGCCTCGTCGATCAAGGCCGCGCTGCAGCGGCTGCAGGTCTTCGCGCGCCGCTCCCTGGGCGGCGGTGGCGCCGAGACCGCGGCGCTGATGGTCGAAGCCTTCGAGCTGGTGATCCTGCTCGAAATGGACGCCCAGGGCGTGCGCCGCATGAAGGAGATCAGCGAGCTGTCGCTGGACGGCGAAGGACACATCGCCCAGCGCGCGCTCTTCAGCTTCGACGGCAGCTTCCGCAAGAGCAAACACGGCCCGTCTTTTCTGGCCGGTTGAAGTTTGCTACATGGGGCCGCGCCTGCAGTGGGCAGGGAGGCGGCACCTTGAGCGATTCCACGGTACCCGAGATCTACGGCTGGACCCTCGAGCGGCACATCCTCGAGCAGCAGCGCCACGTCGCCGGCGCCAGCGGCGAGTTCACCAAGCTCTTCCAGCAGCTGGCCCTGGCCGGCAAGATCATCGGCAGCCGCGTCAATCAGGCGGGCCTGGCCGACGTGCTCGGAGTCACCGGCGACGTCAACGTCCAGGGCGAAGAGGTGCAAAAGCTCGACGTCTTCGCCAACCACGCCCTGATCCGCTGCCTGGAAGCCGGCGGTCAGGTGTGCCTGCTGGCCAGCGAAGAGGTCGACGACCCGATCCCGATCCCCACGCGCTTTCCGCTGGGCAAGTACGTACTGATGTTCGACCCGCTGGACGGCTCGAGCAACATCGACGTCAACATCTCCATCGGCACCATCTTCAGCGTGCACGAGCGGCTGAGCGGCGCGACGGAAAAGCCGGGCTTGCGCGACTGCCTGCAGCCCGGCCACAAGCAAGTCGCCGCCGGTTACATCATCTACGGCTCGTCCACCATGTTCGTCTACACCACCGGCAAGGCGGTGCACGGCTTCACCCTCGACCCCACGGTCGGCGAGTTCTTCCTCTCCCACCCCAACATCCGACTGCCCGAGCGCGGCAAGATCTACTCGGTCAACGAGGGCAATAGCGCCAAGTGGGACGACAGGGTGCGCAGCTGGGTGGACGCGATGAAGCAGGAGGGCAGCGGCCCCGGCCGGCCCTATTCGAGCCGCTACATCGGCACGCTGGTGGCCGACTTCCACCGCACACTGCTCAAGGGCGGCATCTTCGCCTACCCCGCCGACAACAGGAACCCCGAGGGCAAGCTGCGGCTGCTCTACGAGGCCTCGCCCATGGCCATGATCGCCGAGGCGGCCGGCGGCGCCGCCACCACCGGCCACGAGCGCATCCTGGACCTGCAGCCGCGGGAGCTGCACCAGCGGGTGCCGCTGTACATCGGTAGCAAGCTCGACGTCGAGGACCTCGAGCGCGCCCTGGGTTGAAGTGCTCCGGGCGTGAGCGCCCCGAGCAGAACGCGCCCGCCGGGAAATTGGCTGGTCGGCCGTGCAGTGCTATGCCCGTGACGGAGCCGGCGGCGGCCGCAACGACCCATGACCCAAAAACGCCTGATTTTCCTCCTCAAACTGGCCGTCTCGGTCGGCATCATCACGATCGTCTACGGCAAGGTGATGACCCGCGACGGAGCCGCCGGACTGGGCGCGCGGCTGAGCCAGATGTCCTGGGGCTGGATCGCAGCCTCGGCGGCGATGCAGCTGTGCGCAATCGCCGCCGCCGTGACGCGCTGGAATGTGCTGCTGCGGGGCCAGGGCGTGCGCGCGCCGCTGCGGCACCTGGTGGGCTCCTTCATGATCGGCCGCTTTTTCGGGGCCTTCACCCCCGGCGGGCTCGGGCTGCAGGGCTACAAGCTCTACGACATCGCGACCCAAACCGGAAAGACCGCGCGGGCGACCGCCACCGTCGGCATCGAGATGGTGCTGGGTCAACTCTCGCTTTCAGCCGTGTTGATCGCCGGCTCGGTCTTCGGCGTGCGCTTTTTGGGCATCAGCGGCGTGCTGATCGTCAACGCCTTCTTCCTCGGCCTGATCGCCGTGGCCGTGACGCTGCTGGCTCGCCCGGCCCTGTTCAGGCTGGTCGCAGATCGGCTGCCGCCAGCGATTCGCACGCGCCTGCAGACCACCATCGACGCGGTCTGCGCCTACGAGGGGCGCAGCGCCCTGGTGATCGCCTCGGCCCTGCTGGGCATGGCCGTACACGCCTTCAACAACCTGATCTACGTGTGCGCGGCGCGTGCGCTAGGGGCCGAGCTGGGCTTGGGCGAAGTCTTCTTCGCCTCGGGACTGCAGATCTTCGCGACGCTGCTGCCCCTGTCGATCAACGGCATCGGCCTGCGCGAGGTCACCGCCAAGGCGCTTTACACCACCGTCGGCGTAGCCGAGAGCGTGGCGCTGCTGATTCCCACCGTGGGTTTCATCGTCGAGATGGCGATTTCCTCCATCGGTGGACTGGTCTTCCTGGCCCGCCGCGTGGGCTACCGGGTCGAGATCGCGATCGATGATCCGGAGCGCGAGGACGCGGCCAACGCCCACATCGAGCGCGTGGCGCGCGAGGACCAGCCGACCGTCGGCGCTGGCCTGCGCGTGGGGCTGTGCGCAGGCATGATCGGCGGCGCCCTGGTGGGCCTGGGCGAGGCCGCGGTGATCCTGGCGTCGGCCTCGGGCGGCGCCGACTACTCGGTGCTGGCCTACGGCGCGGCGGCCTACGCGGCCATCTGCATGCCGGCCGCTGGCGGCTTCGGCCTGGCCCTGGCCCTGAGCGGGCAGCTGATGGCGCGCCGCGCCGTGCCCGAAGCCAGGGCCAGCGCACGCATCGCGGCCCTGGTCGTGGCCAGCTTCGGCCTGGTGCTGGGCGCCTTCCGCGTGCGCCGCGATGTCTTCCACGAGATGCTGAAGTGGAAGAGCGGCCAGGGGCTTTTGGTGCTGCTCGAATGCCTGCTCGCCGCCGGCGTCACCTACCTTTTGCTTTCGCTGCTTTTGCGTCTGCTGCTCGAGCGGCGACCGGCGGCACTCCTGTTGCGCCCGGCCGGTCTGCTGGCGCTCGCCGTTTCACTCGTGGTTGCCGGCTTCAGCGGCGCCGATCGCGCGGCTGCGCCGTCGGCCGACGCGACGGCGAACAATCCAGCTGCGACTCCGCCGCCGGCCAGCGCCTCCGACGTGCTCTTCATCGTCGTCGACACCCTGCGCGCCGACCACCTGCCCCTCTACGGCTACGACGCGATCAAAACCCCGGCCCTCGAAGCCTTCGCGCGCGACGCCATGGTCTTCGAGCAGGCCTTTTCCAACGCCAGCTGGACGCGGCCGAGCTTCGCTTCCCTGATGACCGGGCGTTATCCCTCGAGCCACCAGACCACGCGCAAGAGCAGCTCGCTGCCCGCCGAGATCGTCACGCTGGCCGAGGCCATGCAGGCGGCCGGCTACCGCACCGACGGCATCGTCACCAACTACAACCTGGCGCCCTTCTTCAACTTCCAGCAGGGCTTCGACCGCTACCACTACCTGGAGCCCGAGTTCGTGCTCGGCGCTGGCGACACCGCCGCCAAGCTCCTGCTCGTGCAGCTGTCGCGCCAGTTCATCGAGCGCCGCCGTGCCAAAAACGGACAAGTCGCCCGCGGCAGCGCCTACCGCGACGCCGAGGAGGTCAACCGCGAGATCCTGGCGGCCTTCGACCGCCGCAAGGGCGGTCCCGGTGGCGGCGAACCGGCCTACGTCTTCGCCGGCTACATGGATCCGCACGATCCCTACTACCCCCATCCCTACGACGGCACTGGCTACTCGCGGGCGGCCAACCAAAAGCCCGATCCCAAAGAAGCCCCGACCCTGCGCGCCCTCTACGACGGCGAGATCGTCTTCTGGGACGAACACTTCGGCAAGCTGCTGGCCGAGCTCAAAGAACGCGGCCTCTACGACGCCATGACCATTGTGATCACCTCCGACCACGGCGAGGAATTCATGGACCACGGCGGCTTCTGGCACGGCACCACGCTCTACGACGAGCAGGTGCACGTTCCACTGCTGGTCAAGCTCCCGAACAACCGCCGCGCCGGCCAGCGTGTCGACCACTGGGTCGAGGGCGTCGACATCATGCCCTCCATCCTGCGCCAAAACGGCCTTCAGGTTCCCGAGGGCGTGCAGGGCAAGGGCCTGATGCAGGGCTCGGAGCAGGTCTTCGCCGAAGAGGACCACGAGGGCAACGTGCTCAAGGCCCTGCGCATCCGCCGCGGCGGCGCCGAAATCAAAATCATCGAAGCCAACGCCGGAAACCCGCGCGGCCTCGAACCCTACGAACTCTACCGCCTGGACCAGGACCCCGGCGAGCAGGTCAACCTGGCCCACGACCGCGGCGCCGTGCTGCAGGTCGCCGCCACGCGCCTGGAAGAGCACGGGCAGATCGCCCAGGTGGGCCGCGTCGAAAAGAGCGAAGTGGAGCTGAAGGCCAACGCCGCAGCCCTGCAGAAGCTGCGCGCCCTGGGCTACGCTGGCGGCGAAGACGCGCCGAAGAAGAACTGAGGCCTCGGCATCAGCCCCCAAAATCGACGCCGGCGGGCCGGTCGCAATCAGACCGGCGGTGGCGGGGATCGCATCGCCGGGCTGCGCCGCCGGGGCACGCCTTCGGCGGTACTGGCGCAGGGCAGCATCGCAGCCATCGGTCATCGCAGAATGTGGGTATCGAGCTTCATCAGCCCACCATGCTGCGACCCTGGGCCGGGACGCGACACTGCCATCTGAGGGCTCGGCGGGAGTGCTGAGCCGATGATCGGGGTCGATACGATGCCAGATGCAAGGACGGCCGCCGCCGGAATACTCCGTGTATTTCAAGGGGACCGGACCCCGCAGCTGGCGCCGTAGCGGTCCCGAGAGCGGGTCATGACTCCCGCCGAGCACATCTAGAGCGGCGATCTGGAGACCTTCGGGCCTCGAAACAGGCCCAAATCGGCCACCAAAACACGAGCAATTACTTCTATTTGTAAAAAAGTCCTGCGCTGGCGCAATTTTCGTCACGCCAGTCCCTGGTGCGCAATGTGCGGACATCCTAGAGTTGAGATATGGCGTGGTCTGGTGATCGAATTTTGGGATGTTTGGTATTGGTCTCTGCCGTGGCCGGATTCGGCTGCGCGGCGGATTCATCGGGAGGTCGCGGTGACGCGCGAAGCCCGCTCGGGTCGGCCGGGACGGCCACCGGCGCTGCCGGCGGCGGCGCCAGCGTGGGCATGTTCGGCAATACGACCTCCTCGGTCTCCGAGGTCACGCCCACCGGCGAAGTCATCGCCGCCGACGAGTGTGCCGATGGTGAGCGCTGCGGGCCGACGGGTTTGGACCCCAACGACTGCGGCAACCTGACCCTGAACAGCGACGCCGAGACCATCGAGATGCCCGGCAACCTGCTGGTGATCTTCGACCGCTCCGGCAGCATGAATCAGAACTGGGATACCCGCACCAAGAGCCAGGCGGCCGGCGAAGCGCTGCAGGCGGCGCTCGATCCGCTCAAGGACCTGCTCACCGTCGGCGCCGTGCTCTTCCCCAGCCCCGACACCATGGCCCAGGCTGGCTCGGGCTGCACCCCGGGCGACTTCATCTGCGAGCTCGGGGGTTTGATTGTGGGCGGCATCGCTGCGCTCGGCGGCAGCTGCAACGTCAACCCCATCACCTCGCCCGATCAGCTGAACTTCCTGCCCGGGCCCCAATTCATCATCGACTTTCCCAACCTGTGGAGCCTGAGTTCAGGCAGTACGCCCCTGGGCGATGCCGTGGTCATGGCCGACCAGGCGATCGCGAGTTCCACCTTCACCGGCGAGATCGCCGTCGTGATCATCACCGACGGTGAACCCAACTGCGGCACCGACATGAACCAGGTCAACATGTTCGCAGCCAACTGGCTGAGCCAGGGCATCCCGACCCACGTGATCGGATTGCCCGGCGCTGGCGGCGCGGCCAATCTCTTGCAACAGTTGGCCGTGACCGGCGGCACCGGCTCCTTCATCGAGCCCTCCGACCCGGCCGCCCTCGAGGCGCGCCTGCGCGCAATCGTCTCCGAGACCATCAAAGCCGGCATCGACTCCTGCGACATCACCGTCGACCCACCCGCCGAGGATCCGGACCAGCTGCACATGGTAGTCATGGAAAACGGCATCGAGCAGGACGTGCCCCGCGACCTGGCCGCCGACGCCAGCTGGTCGGTCAGCGCCGACGGCAGCCAGATCTCGCTCCAGGGTCAGCTTTGCCAGGACGCCATCGACGGCCGCTTCGCCAGCATCAGCTTCAAGTTCGGCTGCGTCGATCTGCCGCCGCTGCCGCCGCAGCGTCCGCAATAGTTCGCCGGTCGTTCGCTCGTAGTTCGCTGCCCGGGGGCGCGGTCGCAGGCGCGGAGCGGCTCACATGGAGCGCTCCGGCCCACGCTGGCCCGCGCTCTCAGTCCCCCGGCGGGGTGCAGCCGAGCAGGCCCTCGGGCAAGGGCCCGGCGTCGGCCCCGTCGACCGACAGCGGCGTGCCCACCGGCAGCAGGCATTCTTCAAAGGCGAAGGTGCCGCAAATACCGAAGTCACTGCAGCAACCCCAGACCGGACCGGCAAAGCCCAGGAAGCTCGGACACTGGCCGTCGACCGAGGGATCGTCGGGCGGCTCGGTCATCACAGCCGGCAGCTCCAGGGGCGGCAGCGGCTCGGCATCGACCTCGACCGGCGGCGGCAGGCAGAAGCCGATCTGCCAGGGATCGACTCCGCACTCACCGTTGGGCAGACAGCAGGAGAGTCCAACCTCGGGTGTCGGGCATTCCAGCAGGTCGCAGGTCGGTCCGGCATCGCTGACCGGCAGGTTCACCGGCGGTGGATTGGCAAAGCAGACCTGGCCGCTCGCGTAGGGGTCGTTGCCGCACAGACCAAAGGGCGTGCAGCAGGCGCTGCCAATGATCGGAAGCGGGCACTCGTCGAGCACGCAGACGCTGTCGGAAAGCGCGCCCCCCGGCAGCGGTGCACAGTTGAGCCCGAGGCCGAGCGGGTCGACGCCGCACTGGGCCAGGGGCGTGCAGCAGGCCACGCCCACCGGAGGCGAGGGGCAATTATTTAGATCGCACACACCCGGTCCGTCGGGGTCGGTCAGATTTCCCCCGTCCAGCTGGCTGCGATTTCCGCTGAAGACATCGTTTTCGTCATCACTGCAGCCAACGGCCAGCAACGACAAGACGAGCGCCAAGAAAACTCCGAGTCGGATCACGCCATGCTCCTGTGGCCGGTACAGCGCCAGGTTTGGATCGGTTAGGGGTCGAAACCTGCGCACATGCTCCCAGCTCCCCACGGTGCGCGTCCAGTTTCCGACTTTCCTACATGTAGGAAGCCAACCAAGCCCGCCGCAAGCGACCGCGGCTCGTGTCTCGTGTCTCGTGTCTCGAGCGCATGGTCGTAGTCGCAGTCGCAGTCGCAGTCGCGACCGACCATGCGAAGACAGGCCCAGCTCCCTCCCGACGGAAGCGCCCGCGCCTCAGTGCTTTGGCGAAAAACTGTAGGGCACTTCCATCACCGCGCACTTGCCCCCGCTGGGCTCGGCGAAGCGCCATCCCTCGGCCAGCTTGCGCACACAGGCGAAGACGTCGTTGTCGCGCAGACTGCCGGAAACCTTGGCGTTGGTCACCTTGCCGCCCGCGCCCACCTTGAGCTTCAACCTGATACTGCCCTGCAGCAGATTATTGAGCTTCAAACCGCGCTCGTAGCAGCTGCGGACCTGGGCGCGGTTGGAGCCGATCACCTTGGCGGCGGCGCCCCGGTCGAGGTCACCCTCGCAATCCCAACCCCCGGGGGCCGGCGAAGCGCCGGCCTTGCGCTTGCGGACCTTGCGCTTGGGCTCGGGCGCGGGCTCGGGGCCAGCGTCTGGCACTTCCGGTTCCGGCTCCAGCTCGAGTTCCGGCTCGGCCATGGGATTGACGCGTTCGGCTGCGGGCGGAGGCGTCGGCGCCGCCACCGGCTCGGGGGTCGGCTCGGGAGCAGCGAAGAGCCACAGGCCCGCTGCCCCTGCCAGAAAGAGAAGCCCGATAGCGGCGTACTTGAGGTTGCCGTTTTTCTCGGGTGGGCGCTGGCTCGGTGTAGGTGCCACGGCTGAATCCTGGTGCGCGTCGTCCGCGGGCGACGCGTGGTAAGGCCAGAAAGTCTATCGGGAAGCGCTGCCGGCGCAAAGCTTCCCGCCACGGCCGGCCCAAACGCGCCTGCCCAGCCCAGGCGACGATGCGCTATCGTCGGCGCGGAGGTCTCTGGTGAACGACGACGCATTTCACACCCTCGGTGACATGATCGCAGCCCACGCAGCGGCGCGGCCCGACGCCCTGGCCCTGGCCTGCGAAGGTCGCGAGCTGAGCTGGTCCGAGCTCGACCGGCGTCTGTGGCGCGTGGCCCACGCCCTGCGCGGGCTCTCGCTCGGGCGTGGGGACAAGGTGGCACTGGTCAGCCGCAACTCGATCGAAGCCTTCGAGCTTTTCTTCGGCGCCGTGCGCGCCGGCTGCTGCGCGGTGCCGCTGTCGGGTATGTCGGCGCCGGAAACACTCAGGCTGATGATCGAGGACAGCGACGCCAAGGTGCTGGCCATCAGCGCCGAAAACCGCGAGCTGCTCGAGACCGCCGGGCGGCAGCTACCGCAGCTGGTCGAGGGCGGGCTTTTGGGCCTGGACTTCAGCGACGGGGTTTACGGCTCCTACGGGGCATGGGTCAGCGCCGCCTCCGACGCCGCCATCGACGCCGTCGAGCTGGGCATCGGCCCCAGGGACGATTTCAACATCATCTACAGCTCCGGCACCACGGGCGTACCCAAGGGCATCCTGCACAGCCACGCCATGCGCGCTGGCCAGCTGGTGCGCGCCGACCGCTGGGGCTTCGAACCGGCGGCCATCAACCTGATGTCGACGCCCATCTACTCCAACACCACGATGGCGGCGCTGCTGCCCACCCTGGCAGGCGGCGGCGCCACCGTGATGATGCCGAAGTTCGACGAAGAGGGCTTCCTCGAACTCAGCCAGCGCTACCAGGTGAGCCACGCCATGCTGGTGCCGGTGCAATACCAGCGGCTCTTGGCCAATCGGCGCTTTTCGGATTTCGACCTCTCGAGCTACCGCATGAAGCTATGCACCAGCGCGCCCCTGCGCGAGCAGACCAAGGCCGAGCTACTCGAACGCTGGCCGGGGGACTTGATCGAGATCTACGGCCTGACCGAAGGCGGCGCCGTCTGCCTGCTCAACGCCCGCCGCCACCCCGACAAGCTGCATACGGTGGGGCGACCGTCGCCCATGAGCGACGTGCGCATCATCGACGAGCAGGGCAAGGAGCTTCCCGTCGGGGAGATCGGCGAAGTGGTCGGACGCCAAAAGGTGATGATGACGGGCTACTACAAGAAGCCCGAAGCCACCGCGGCCATCATGTGGCAGAGCCCCGACGGCCTGGTCTTCCAGCGCACCGGCGACATGGGCCGCTTCGACACAGACGGCTTTCTGCAGCTGCTCGACCGCAAGAAAGACGTGATCATCTCCGGCGGTTTCAACATCTTCGCGGTCGACCTGGAGACCGTGCTCATGAAGCATCCGGACGTCAGCGACGCCGCCGTCATCGGCATCCCATCGGAGCGCTGGGGCGAGACGCCGGTGGGGCTCATCGTGCGAACCGAGGGTGCCACGACGCAAGCCCCGGCGATCCTGGAATGGGCCAACGGGCAGTTGGGCAAAAATCAACGGCTGTCGGCGCTGGAGCTGCGGGACTCGCTGCCGCGCAACGCCATCGGCAAGGTGCTCAAACGCGAACTGCGCGAGCCGTACTGGAAGGCGCAGGGCGCGGAGGGCTGAAACGAGCGGGCGGGTTGGCGCGGTTTTCGAGATGCCGAAATGGCCGCCGGGGCAATGCCGCCCCGCTGGGGCTGCCGAGCGAGGCGAATATCCTCGGCACAGCCCGCAGCCGGCTGGCCTTAAGCCGCCCTGCCCCACCGGCGAGCGCCGGCCAAGTGGTCGAAGTCCCTCAATTTTCACCCACCGACCCCACGCGCTTGCGGGCCTTTCGCGCCTCATTTATATGTGTCGCGCCCGCTGGGCCGGAGGCATGGCGCCTCGCGGCACCCCAAAACACGGCGGCAACGATCGGCTGGGAAGGGCTCCTGCGTCGTGCTCGAACAAATCGTCCAGAAAACTCGCGGCCTGGTGCTCTTTTTCGTGGTCTTCGCCCTGAGCGCGGTCTTCGTTCTGCAATTCGGCGGACCCCAGGCCGAGGGCTGTGGCGGCTCCCAGGCGGGCGCCGCCGCCGAGGTCTACGGCCAGTCCATCTCTCGCAACGAACTCAAGGCCGCCTATTTCCTGGCCGGCGGTGAGAACTTCCCGGCCGAGATGGCCAAGCAGTACAAGCTCGAGGACATGGTGCTCTACGGCCTCATCGAGCGCAGCCTGCTGGCCCGCGAGGCCCGCGCCCTGGGCTTCGACGTCAGCGAGCGCGAGGTGCTGGAGAGGGTCGCCGAGGACGGCGTCATCCACCTGTCGATGTCGGTGGAAGCCGGCCCCTACCTGCCGCCCTCGGGCCCCTTGCGCTTCAACTTCGACGACAGCGACGGCAAGTTCAGCAAGGAAAACCTCAAAAACTTCATCCAGTACCGGCTGCGGCGCAGCGTGCGCGAGTTCGGCCGCAGCCAGATCGAGGAAACCCTGGCCCAGCGCATGCGCGAGACGGCTGTGGCCGGCGTCACCATCGGCAAGGGCGAGCTCTGGGATGCCTACGTGCGCGAACAGGAGAGCGTGAAGCTCGCCTATCTGCGCTTCTCCAAGGTGTACTACGGCCAAAAGCTCGAGCCGAGCGACGCCGACCTCACCGCCTTCATGCAGGCCAAGGCCAGCGACGTCGACGCCGAATACGAAAAGCAAAAGCACCGCTACACCGGCCTCGAAAAGCAAGTGCGCGCGCGTCACATCCTGGTCAAGACCGGACACGGCGCAAGCGACGAGGACAAGCAGGCCGCCCGCGAGCGCATCGAAGCCCTGCTGGTACGCGCCCAGGCCGGCGAGGACTTCGCGACCCTGGCGCGCGAGCACAGCGAGGACGTCGGCAGCGCCAAAAAGGGCGGCGACCTGGGCTTCAACGCCAAGGGCCGCATGGTCAAGCCCTTTGACGAGGCGCAGTTCGCGCTCGAAGCCGGCCAGATCTCCGCCGTGGTGGAGTCGACCTTCGGCTTCCACGTGATCAAGGTGGAGGCCATCCGCGAGGGCGACGTACCGGTGGAAGAAGCCAAGCGCGAGCTGGCCGAAAAGCTCTACCGCGACACCGAGGCCGGCCGGCTGGCGCGGGAAGCAGCCGCTGCAGCGCTGGCCAAGCTCCAGGGCGGCGCCACCATGGCCCAGGTCCAGGACGGGCTGCTCGGCCGCGAGACCACGACCGACACCGAAGCCGGCGCGGACGGCGAGACCGAAGAGCCCACGGCCGAGGCGCCCATCGACCCGCTGGCCCCCCAGGTACGCGAGACCCAGCCCTTCGGCCGCACCGACACCCCCATCCCCGGCCCCTTCGACTCATCGCCGCTGGTGGAAGCCGGCTACGCCCTGAGCGAGGACAAGCCCCTGGCCACCGAACCGATGCAGCTGGGCGACGACTTCTTCGTCTATCGCTTGCTCGAAAAGAAGCTGGCCGAAGAGGAAAACTTCAACGACGCGGAACAGGCCCGCATCCGCCAGGGGCTGTTGCGCCGCCGCCAACAGGACGAACTCAAGGCCTACGTGCGCACCCTGCTGGAGCGCGCCCAGGAGGCCGGCGCGGTACTGGTCGACGAGACCCTGGTGAGCAGCGCCGACAAGCCCAGCGACAGCGCCGCGAACTAGCACCGATCGAGCCCGCCGCAGAAGTCTTGATGGGTTGGGGGGCCCGGTCCGAGGCCGTCTGAGGTATTGTCGTCCTCGAAAGCGGGGCTACTTCGGATCCGGCTCCAAGTTGACCCAGTGGGCGCTTCCGTCGGGCGCCCACTCTTTCTTCCAGATCGGCACGCGCTCCTTGATGCGCTCGATGGCCTTCCGGCAGCTGTCGAAGGCCTCGGCGCGGTGGGCAGCGCTGGTGGCGACCACCACCGCCAGGTCGCCGACCGCGAGTTCGCCCACGCGATGCACCGCGGCCAGCTTCACCTCGGGGTACTCGGCGGCCAGCTCCTCGAGCACACGCGCCATCTCCTTTACGGCCATGGTGGCGTGGGCCTCGTAGTCCAGGCGCGCCACATCCTTGCCGTCGGCGTGGTCGCGCACGACGCCGATGAAGACGGCGATGGCGCCAGCCCGGTCCTGGCGCACCGCGGCCATCGCCTCATCGACCGACAGCGGCCTGTCGCGCACCTCGCAAAGCATGGTCGCTGCGCTGCCGCCGGCCACCGGCGGCAACACCGCCACCTCATCGCCGGCTGTGACGCGCGCGTCGGAGTCCACGACCTCGCCGTTGACAGCCAAGCGCATGCGATGGATCAGCGGCGCCAGGCGGCTGTGGCGGGCGCCCAGGCGCTCCATCAGCACCGCAGCGCTGAGTTGCTCGGCCTCGAGCGCCACGCGCTCCTCCGAAGTGCCGGCCAGCTCGCGCGCCGCGGCGAAATAGGTGACGGTAATGGTCTCGGCCTCGCTCACGCCGAAACGATCGCACGCCTCGCGGCCCGGAGCAAAGGCGCGCCGCCGGCTGTGTTGGCCATTTATTTGACAGCGCCAGGGCCGCTCCGTAGCGTCGATCGACCCCCTGGAGTCATGGGCCGTGGCCGCCGTGCAGACCGCATTCGACTTTGCCAGCGTGGCCCCCGGGCAGCGCGATGGAGCAGGCAGCAGCCCTCGGACCGACGCCGACCCGGGTCGACGGCTGATGGCCCTGGGGCGCCTGTTGTCGCGGCAGCTGGACATGCCGGTCTCGCTGACCCTGACCGACAACGCCCGCACCATGGTCTCACTCAAGCGCCGCGACGGCATCGCCCGTATCCGGCTGCACCACCTCTTCGCCGAGGCCGACACAGGCACCCAAGAGAGCCTCTCCCACTACCTCGAGCGCGGCGACCGCGCCGCAGCCGAGCGACTGCGCGCTTTCATCGAGCGCCACCGCGATCGCATCCGCCCCACCACCTACCGCGCCCCGGCGCCCCGGGCCCGCGGGCATCAGCACGACCTCGGCGCCATCTTCGAGGCCCTCAACGATCGCTACTTCGCCAGCAGCCTGCGGGCGCGCGTCGGCTGGAGCCGCATGGGTCAGCCCCCGGGCGAGCGAACACGGCGGCGCTCGATCAAGCTCGGCAGCTATCGAATGCGCGATGCCCTGATCCGCATTCACCCGGCGCTCGACGCCGCCTGGGTGCCGCGCTTCTTCGTCGAATACGTCGTCTACCACGAGATGCTGCACCACGCCCTCGGTGTCCCCCGGGTCGCCGGTCGCCGTCGCGCCCATAACCGCGAGTTTCGCGCCGCCGAGGCCCGTTTCGAGCGCTACGAAGAGGCTCTTGCGTGGGAACGAGCGCACCTCGATCGCTTGCTGCGCGCCTGAGGGCAGCGAGGCCGAGCGACCCCGGCTTCGAGCTCGCCTTCGCCCTGCTGGCGCTGGCAGCCGCCTGGCCCCTGCTCTACGTGAGCTACCCGCCGATCCAGGATCTGCCCCAGCACCTGGCCGCCATCCGCGTGCTGCACGACTTCGACAGCCCCGGCTTCGCCTTCCGCGACTACTTCGTGGTCGACCTGTGGAAGACCCAGTACCTGGCCTATTACGCCGCCGCCGATCTGCTGGCCCACGCCCTCGACGTGGAGGCGGCCACCCGCGCCCTGATCGTGGCGTCGGTGGTAGCCACCCCCTACAGCGTGCGCGCGCTGCTGGCCGCCCTGGGCCGCGACCGCCGCCTGGCGCTGTTGGCCTTCGGCTTCGTCTACAACGCCCACCTCTTGCTCGGCTTTCTGAACTTCCTGGCCGCCATCCCGCTGATGTTCCTCGGCACCGCACTTTCGGTACAGCAGCGCATGGCCCCGAGCCCCGGTCGCGCCCTGGCCCTGACCGCCGTCGCCGTGCTCGGCTTTTACACCCACGTGGTCCCCTTCGCCCTGCTGGGCTTGGCCGCCGGCCTGGTCGCCCTGGGCCGCGACCCGCGAAAGAGCGTCCTTCGCCTGTTGCCGCTTCTGCCCTCGGGTCTGGCGGCGCTGCACTGGCTCAATCGAAGCCCCGCCGGCCAGGCCACCTGGACCGCGGCGCGCGGCTCCGAAAGCGGCCGCCAGCCGGTCTTCACGCCCTTCGAGCCCGCCCTTGCGCAGCTGCCGCGCTGGTTGACCGACATCCTGCACGGCCCCGAGGATCGCCTGCTGCTGTGGTCATCGCTGGCGCTGCTCTCGCTGGCCGTCTCGGGGGGCCTGCTTCGAGCCCTGCTCGAGCGCAGGCAACGTCCGGCGCAACCCACAGCAGCCGCGACCGACGAGCAGGCCCTGCGCCGCTCGCTCGCGCTCAGGCTCGCGCTCATTTCGCCGCTATGCGCCCTGCTCTACTTCGTCGCGCCCAGCAGTTATGACTGGATTTGGCCAATTGCCGAACGCTTCCCACTGCTGGCCCTGCTTTGGTTGCTGCCGGCCCTGCCCACGCCGGGCCCGCGCCTGTCGCAAACGCTGGCGGTCGCCGCCTTCGCGGTGGCCTGTGCCAGCTACCACTACGCCGGGCAAGCCTTCGCCGCCTTCGAACGCGAGGAGGTGGGCGACTTCGACGCCGCGCTCGCCGCAATCCCCCCGGGACAGCGGGTGGCGGGCCTAATGTTCGAGCGCGGCTCACGCCACGTGGCCTTCTCCCCCTTCATCCACTTCGTCGCCTATTACCAGGCGCGCCGCGGCGGCGCCGTCATGTTCAGCTTCGCCGACTTCCCCCAATCGCCATTTGCCTTCCGCGACGACAACCGCCCGCCGCCGGTGCCACCGCGCTGGGAGTGGCTACCCCAGCGGGTGCGGCCGCGGGAACTCGACTGGTATCAATACGTGCTGACGCGGGGCGGCCCGGGTGTGATCGCGCGTCCGGGCAGCGGCTTCGAGCGCATCCATCAGCAGGGCCGCTACCGCGTATATCGCAAGCTCGAGCCCTGACGGGACGCGCCGAGGGCGCCTTTCACCCCGCGTTCTGCTTGCGGATGAGCTTGTTCAGGCCCCAGACGTCGCGCGCGCGCAGGCTGCCGAATTGAATCCCGGCATGACCGCCCGAGATCCAGCGCACCGCCGATTTGACCTCGGTGTCCTGCTCCAGCCCGGGAATGCGAAAACGCAACATCACTTCGGAGCCAAAGATCAGCGACGCGTCCGTGCGCGCGCGCAGGCCACCGATACTCAAGTCCACGCACACCGCTTCGATGTCGCCATCGTCGGTTATGATCGTGACAGGCAGCTCGACCTGATACCGAGGGTAGATGCGCTTTCTTTTTTCACTCAAGGGCTCGACTCCGGGACGCCGTGACCCCCGGCTGCCCGCGTGCATCCGCCGCGGACCGCCACGACACGGCTACGAGGTTAGCATTTTTCACCTGCCGCCAGTCGACGGAGTTGCTCGCCGCCTTCAGAAATTCACGACCGCCAGCCTCGAGAGAGCGCACCGGAGTCTTCGCCCCCATGGCCACCGCATCTGAGCACGAACAGCTGCTGGGAGCGGGCGCGCTGCTGCTGATATGCGCTGGCTGCGGCGCCTGGATGCTACTACAGCCGCGGCTACCCGATGTCGCCGAGCTGCCGGCCTTGCAGCTGGACGCCGACGCAGTGGCCACGACCATCGCCGGCGATCGCCGCGAAGCCGCGCGCGCGCCCCGGGGCCCCGAAGCCGACCGCGTCGACGCCCTCCTGCTGCAGCAGGGCGCAGCCGAGGCCGCGGTGCTCGAGGATCCGGCATTGCAGGCCCAGCGCCTGAGCCGGAGCCGGCGCGCCCTGGCCGCCCTTTTGGCAGCAGCCGGCCCCGAGGCTCCCCGGCGCATGCGCGCCATGGCCGTGGAGCGGCTGGAGCGGGCGTTGGGCCCCGGACTGGACCCGGAGCTGACGCGCCAGGTGCTCGGCAGCTTCCCCACCCTGCTGGTCGAAGCCGGAATCACCCGAGGCGGCCTGCTCGTGGCACCACACTTCGTCCTGCGGACCATTTATAAAGCGCGCTGGAACATGTGCTTCGGCCTCGCACCCGAGCACGACCTGGCGGCGGTGGAAGCCCAGGCCCTGTTCGGCTGGCGCGCCCTGCACGACCGGCGCCTGGCGGCACCGCTGAAGCTCGCCGCCCTCGATCAATACCAGGCCCACGGCGGTCGGCACGCGCCCCTGGCCCGGGGCGTGCTGCACTACGCCCAGGTCGACTTCGCGGCGGCAGCGGCGGTCTTCGAGGGCGCCGAGCAGAGCGCCCCTGGCCCGCGGCTACGCAACTACCTGGCGCGCAGCCGGGGCGCCCTGGAGCACCCACGGCACGGGCCGGCGAACGGCGCGCTGGACAGTGCCGGAGCGATTCCGTAGGCTTTTGGAGCCGGTGGGCGGCTTACCCTTCCCCACATCTTGTGGTCGGGCGAGGTCGCGCATACGTATTTGCCGAAGCCTCGCGGGGAAGCGAGTACAGGCGGAGTCGTTGGTGCGCGTCAATCTACGCAAAAGCCTTTTCATTCTCCCGAACCTGTTCACGCTCTCGAGCATCTTCTGCGGGTTCTATGCGGTCGTGCTGTGCCTGGGCACGCCCAGTGGCCCCCCCGGCGACGACGCCCACTACCGCGCGGCGCTGCTGATCATCTTCGGCATGTTTTTCGACACCATCGACGGGCGCGTGGCGCGCTTGACGCGCACCCAGAGTTCCTTCGGCATCCAGCTCGATTCGCTGGCCGACGTGGTCACCTTCGGCGTCGCCCCCGCGATCCTGGTCCACAGCTGGGCGCTGTCGCCGATGGGCCTCATGGGCGTGGTGGTCTGCTTCTGTTTCGTGGCCTGCGGCGCGATCCGCCTGGGGCGCTTCAACGTGCTGGCCATGGCCGGCGACGGCTCGCCCAAGGCCCCCGACAAGTACATCCTGGGCCTGCCGATCCCCGGCGCCGCCGGCATCCTGGTCTCGCTGGTGGCCGCCAACCACGCGGTCGCCGGGGGTCTCTCGAGCTCGCCCGTGCCGATCCTGGTGGTGGTGCTGGCGCTCTCCTTTTTCATGGTCAGCACCATCAAGTTCCGCTCATTCAAGGACCTGAAGATGGGCTGGCGCACAGTGCTGCTGGTGGCCTTCGCCATCGGCTCCAGCGTGGTCATCGCCCTGAAGCTGCACCTGGCCTTCGCCCTGGGCTGGTTGCTGACCAGCTACGTGGCCATCGGTCTGATCGAGTCGATTATCAGCCTGTCCCGGCGCGCCACCCGCTCCCGCCAGCAGCACGGCGCCGAAGGCCGCTGAGGCCACTGAGCCCGGCTCGCGCAGCCGCGGCCCACGCCGGGGCACTGCCGGTGGTCTCCACAGCTTTACGAGCCAAAGCTCGCGTACACGGGAGGGCGCACGGATTGAGGTTCATCAAGCCGGGATCTGCTCGTTACCTCACCCAAACCTCACCTTTGGTCGCTTTAGTCGGACAATTTCGGCCAAAAGTTCACGATCGGGGAGGCTAGCCTCGCGATCAAATTGAGATTGTGCAAAAGTCGTTCCCATGGGTGGTACCGGAATGGTGAGTCGGTGCCCGGAGGTTGGTTCATGCGTATACAGTTACAGACTATCTCTCTTTCTCTAGCGGTTGCAGGACTGACCGTGGGATGCGCCGACGGCGGAACGCCGACGCGCGCGAATGGAGCGCTGCAGCCGGTGCAAACCCAGCCTGGGGACGGAAGCAGCGCCTTCGGCCCCGGCGGAACCGGCGGCACGACCGCCCCGGCGGGCCAGACGACCACCGGGACCAACACCAGCGGTGTTCCCTGTGACGTCAGCACGGTGGTGGCCAACAACTGCCAGCGCTGCCACGGCGCCAATGCCGCCGGCGGTGCGATTCCGCTGGTGAGCCACACCGACTGGCATCAGGCCTCGCCGCTCTACGCTGGCGTCAACGGCCTTCCCGCGACCACCCCGGTCTACGAGGTCGCCCAGATCCGCATCAACGACGGCACCATGCCCCAGGGCGGGCAGCTGAGCGGCGGCGATCTGACCACCCTCAACAACTGGCTATTGGCCGGCGCCCCGGCTGCCACCGCGACGGACGCCTGCACCGGTGACGGCAGCGCGATCACGACCGACCCCAACGGTTCCCTGATGCCCACCGGTAACACGACCGTCGAGCCGATGGTCGACCCCGTCACGGGCACCATCGACAACTGCAAAAAGCCCGGCGCCTTTGATGCCCTGACCGCCATGGCGGGCGAGACCTGCTACGAGTTCGACGTGCACGCACCGGGCGGCCCCGGCCCCTTCACCGTGCCCACCGGCGAGTCCTACCACGAGTGGTACTACGCCGTGCCCTGGGCTCCAGGTGACGTCTGGACCCGCTACGGCGCCGATTTCGACAACCTGCAGGTGCTGCACCACTTCCTGATCTTCACCAGCAGCGCCAACGCGCAGCCCGGCAGCGTCAGCCAGGATGTGCTCGGCACCACCCTGGGCACCAACGCCACGCTGATCGGCGGCTGGGCCGTCGGCGGTTGTACCACGACGCTGCCGGCGGATGTGGGCGGCGAGCTGCCCTCGAGCCCGCTGATCATGGTCCAGTGGCACATGTACAACAACACCGGCGCTCCGGCCCCGGATAACTCCAAGGTCCAGATGTGCACGGTGCCCGCCAGCGCCCGTCCCAACACCGCGGGCATCACCTTCCTGGGCACCGAGAACTTCAACAGCATCTTCGGTATGGGCCCGGGCGTGAATCACTTCACCACCAACTGCAAGAACAACTCGGGCGCGCCGATCACGGTCATCGGCTTCAACCCCCACATGCACCTGCTGGGCATCAACATGAAGACCGACCTGCAGGGCGCCGGTGGTACCCGCACCATCTTCGACATGCCCTTCCAGTTCGACTACCAGGTCAGCTACGACATCCCGCCGACCGTGGTTCAGCCGGGCGACACCCTGATCACGACCTGCTCGTTCAACAACGACACGGGCAGCAACGTGGCCTTCGGCGAGTCGACCACCACCGAGATGTGCTACCAGTTCGCACTCTCCTATCCGGCCGGCGCCCTCAACAACGGCGCAGCCAGCCTGATCGGCGCCACCAACACCTGCTGGTGAGCGCGCAGGCGCCCGGCTGATGCCGGCGCCCACACCACCGCGAGCCGCGCCGGGCAAGTCCGGGCGCGGCTCGCGTCATTTTGGGGGCTGCGCTCCGGGCTGTTCGCGAGTCGATCGCGCAATGTAAGCATGACTCATCTTTACAATCCCATGACGGACATGCGAACGTGATTGCGCTTTCGTGCGCGCAGGGGTCTTCGTTCGAGGGGGACTGCCGGCCACGGGCATACCACTCCTGCAGTAGGGGAGCTTCGATGGCGGACATGATGGTCAAGGGGACACTTGTGGCAGCTCTGCTGCTCTCGGCGGGGCTGTGCAGCGTGGCGAGCGCCGCGCCCTCCCTGCGCGATCAGGTCGACCAGCACGGCGACGTTCTGGTGATCGGCAACGTGCTGGGTCAGGACTGCGACAACAACACGCCGGCGCCCGTCGTCGGCAGCGTGGGCGAGTGCGGCAGCAACGTCAGCGATTCCTCGCCCGACATTTTCTGGCGGGCCGACGCGCCCGCAGCGGGTGGGGCCGAAGCCGACCTCAGCATCGACGCCAGCCAGGCCCGCAGCACCGCCGTGCTCGAGCTACCGGCCGGCGCCGAGGTCACCCACGCCTGGCTCTACTGGGCCGCCATGAGCCCCGACGGCGAAGCCGACAGTGGCGCTTCCATCGAGCGCCCGGGCGTCTTCGCGGCCGCCGTGGCCCAGGACGCCGCCCATGGCGTGGCCTCGGACACGGAATTGCTCTACGAGTCGGTGGCCGACGTGACGCTGCTGGTCCAGGAGCACGGATCGGGCGCCTATCGCATCTCCGATGTCGGCTCCATGGGCCTGTCCGACATCAACGACGCGCGTCGCTTCGCGGCCTGGTCCATGGTGGTCTTCTATCGCCTCGACAGCGAGCCACTGCGCCAGCTCACCCTCTTCGACGGCCTCGACCCGGCCAACACCGGCTCCGGCATCGTGGTCAACATCTCCGGCTTTCTCATCCCCAGCGCCGGCATCGACGCCAAGCTCGGCATCGTCGCCTACGGCGGCGACGGCCAGACCGGCGGCGACTCGCTGACCTTCAACGGCAGCGACCTCAGCGACGGCCAGGACGCCACCAACAAATTCTTCAACGGCTCGCGCACCCTGCTCGGCAGCCCGGTGAGCGTGAGCGGCGACCTGCCCCAGCTCAGCGGCGGCAAGCGCAGCCACAGCGCCGTCGACATCGACGTGATGGACGTCAGCACCCTGGTCTCGCCCGGCGGCAACTCCGCCACCGTCGAGATCAAGTCCGGCGGCGACGGCAACGTGCTCCTGGGCGCCCTGTTCACCTCGATCACCACCTTCAAGCCGAACTTCAACGAGTCGATCAAGGCCGCCGAAGACCTCAACGGCGGCGCAGTGCTGGCCGGCGACGTGCTGCGCTACAGCATCGAGATCGTCAACACCGGCAACGATCCGGCCGTGGGCGTGGTGATGGAGGATCCGCTGCCCTCGGGTGTGGAGTTTGTCAGCGGCTCGCTCGCGGTCGACGGCGTGGCCCAGACCGACGCCGTCGACGGAGACCAGGGCGAATACCTGCTGGCCGAGCGCACGCTGGTGGCGCGCCTGGGCGTTGGCGCCGACGCAAGCCAGGGCGGCACCATGGCGATCGGAGACAGCGTCAGCGTGGTCTTCGATGTCCTGGTGACCGACGCCGTCCTGGGTCTGGTCTCCAATCAGGTGCGGATCCGGGCCAGCGGCGAAAACGGCGCCCCCGAAGCCACCTTCACCACCACCGACGGCGCGGGCTCCGACACCACCGACGTGGTCGTCGACGGCTGCCAAAACGACGGCGACTGCCCGGCGGCCGAACCCCACTGCCTGATCGCGGAAAGCGCTGACGCGTTCAACCGCTGCGTGGTCTGCATCGACGACGGCCACTGCTCAGGCACCACCCCCGTCTGCAGCCCGAGCGACCACAGCTGCGTGCCCTGCGGCTCCGACATCGACTGCAGCGATCCGGCCACGCCGGCCTGCCAGCTCGATGGCGTGCTTGCAGGCGCCTGCACCGAATGCTCGAGCACCAATGACGCAGCCTGCGCTGGCAACCGCCCCCAATGCCTTTTGGCCCAGGGCGTCTGCGGCTGCAGCGACAGCGACGGCGACAGCGAGTGCGGCGCCAGCGACTCGGGGCGCATCTGCAACGGCCCGGCCGGCAGCTGCGTGCCGGGCTGCAGCAGCGCCGAGGGACGCAACCTCTGCCCCATGGGCCAGTACTGCGACGACCTCAGCGGTGCCGTCGGTAGCTGCGTGACCGAGGACTGCGTCGACGACGGCGACTGCAGCGACCCGCTGCCCATCTGCGACACCGGCGCCGTGCCCAACCGCTGCGTGCAGTGCCTGTTGGACCAGGACTGCGAAGTGGGCACGATCTGCGACACAGCTGGCGACAAGACCTGCGTGCAGTGCACCGCCGAAAACAGCACGGCCTGCAGCAGCGCGGGCGCTGGCACCGCCTGCCTCGACAGCGGCAGCTGCGGCTGCACGGGCGACGCCGACTGCGGCGGCAACCAATCGGGGCGGGTCTGCGACAGCAGCGTCAGTCGCTGCACCGTCGGCTGCCGCGGCGAAGGCGGCAACGGCTGCCCGGCGACCCTGGTGTGCACCTCGAGCAGCAGCGAAATCGGTCAATGCGTGGCCTGCCTCGACGACGCCGACTGCGGCGGCGACACGCCGCGCTGCGACACCTCCTCCGAACTCTGCGTGCAGTGCCTGGACGCGAGCGACTGCGGCAGCGACGCGCCGGTGTGCTCGCAGGGCGCGTGCGTGGGCTGCAGCTCTGACGCCGACTGTGGCGACGCCGAACGCCCCGCCTGTCAGCAGAGCGGCGCCCTCGCCGGCTCCTGCCAGCAGTGCTCGGGGACCAACCTCGAACGATGCGACGCCGAGCGGCCGCTATGCCTTGCGAACGCCACCTGCGGCTGTAGCGATAGCGACGGCGACAGCGAGTGCGGCGCAGGCGACTCCGGACGCGTCTGCAACGGGCCGGCGGGCTTCTGCGTCGATGGCTGCAGCACCGCCACAAGCCGCAACGACTGCCCTGCGAGCCAGGTCTGCAGCGAGCAGGACGGTGACCTGGGACAGTGCCTCAGCCACTGCCTGAGCGACGCCGACTGCAGCGTGGCCCCGGCCCTGGTCTGCGACACCAGCGAGAGCTTGCACGTGTGCGTGCAGTGCCTGGGCGACGCGCACTGCGCGAGCGCTGAAGTCTGCAACGTCGAGACCCGCCGCTGCGTGCAATGCCTGGACGACGCAGACTGCGATGGCACCGCGGTCTGCGACACCAGCAGCCTCAGCTGCGTCCAGTGCATCGACGACACCGACTGCGATGGCGGTCAGCTCTGCGACGGCAGCACCCTCAGCTGCGTCCAGTGCATCGACGATACCGACTGCGACGCCGGTATGCTCTGCGACGGCGGCACCCTCAGCTGCGTCCAGTGCGTGACCGACGCCCAGTGCGATGTTGGCACGCTCTGCGACGGTACAACGCTCAGCTGCGTGCAGTGCGTCGACGATGCCGACTGCGACGGCGGTCAGCTCTGCGACGGCACGACCCTGAGCTGTGTCGACTGCGCGAGCGACGCCGACTGCGAGCCGGGCATGGTCTGCGACGGCGCCAGCAGCCGCTGCGTCGACTGCGTGGTCGACGCCGACTGCGACTCGGGCATGGTCTGCGACGGAACCAGCCTGAAGTGCGTCGACTGCCTGAGCGACGGCGACTGCGCGGGGCCAACCGTCTGCGACGGCGACAGCGGCGGCTGCGTCGGCTGCCTGCAGGATGCCGACTGCGGCAGCGATCAGGTCTGCGAGGTCTCGACCATGCGCTGCGTGCAGTGCGTGGCGTCCAACGACGCAGCCTGCGAGGGCCACGACGCCGGGGCGCGCTGCCTGACCAACAACCGCTGCGGCTGCACGGATGACAGCGACTGCGGCGACAGCGACTCCGGACGCGTGTGCGACGAGCAGAGCCAGCTGTGCGTGGACGGATGCCGCGGCGACGGCGGCAACGGCTGTCCTTCGGGGCAGATGTGCAGCTCAGGGAGCCAGGCCATCGGCAGCTGCGAGCCGCTGGCACCCGAGCCCGAGCCCGAACCGACGGTAGACGCCGGCACGGACGGGACCTCGAAGGTCGGCGGCGGCGGCTGCGACTGCAGTGTGCCGAGCCGGGGCGGACAACGACCGCCACTCGCCGGCCTTTTGGGCTTTGGTCTCGTGCTGCTGCGGATCACTCGGAGTCGTCGAAACCGCGGAAGTCGGCGATCTCGTCGAGCGGTGCGCGCTCCGAACGCAGCTGGTTGACCGGCTGCTCCCAGTCGGGATGGCCCAGGGCCATGCCGCAGTAGATCACCTCGTGTTCGGGCAGGCCGAAATGGGCGTGCAAGGACTTGCGGACCGTGCCCCAGGCCTCCTGCATGCACGTGCCCAGACCGCGCTCGAGGGCGACCAGGGCGATCGACTGCATCAACATGCCCACGTGCGCCCACTGACCGTAGCCCATGCCGCGGTCGATGACGAAAAATAGCCCCACCGGCGCGTCGAAGAACCGGTAGTTGCGGGCCAGATGGGCCAGGCGCGCGGGCTTGTCCTCGCGGGGGATACCCATCAGCGCGTACATGGCCTCACCCAATTCGTAGCGGCGGCTGCGGTAGGGCTCCCAGAGCTTGGGCGGATAGATGGGAAACTCGTCAGCCTCACCATGGGGATTTTCGGCGAGCGCGCGTTCGGCCAGGTCGATCACCGCCTGACGCGCCTCACCGGCGACCGCGATCACCCGCCAGGGCTGCATGTTGCCGCCGGAGGGGGCCCAGCGCGCGGTGTCCAGGATTTCGGCCACCACATCGCGGGGCACTTCGGTGGGCAGAAAGCTGCGGATGGAAATCCGCTGCGCAATCGCTTCGCTGACGCTGAGCATGGCGCGAGTCTACAGCAGACCCGATCGCGGCGCCGGGTGGGTCCCCACAGCAAGTGGGCCCGCCGCGGCGTTGCCGCGATGGGGAGAGGGGCGTGTGCCCTTTCCGCGGCGCGGGCTCAGACCTCGCAGGCCATGTCGCTACCGCAGCACAGGGGCGACTTGACCTTGCCGTGGCCCTCGGGGCACTTCGAGATCTGCACCTTGGTGCCGTCGTCTTTGGTCAGGCTGTCGTTCGCCAGCTCCTTGCCGCACTTGGCGCAAGTGATGTTGACCGACATGCCGCAGATGCCACAGGTATAAGTCGCCATTCGCTCATCCTCCAACGCGGCCTGGGGGTGCCGCCGGCGCGAGTCTGCCACGGCTGCGGCGGCGCCTCCAACGGCAAAACGCACGGCTCCGGCAACCGCCCGAAGGTTCAACGCGACATGTCGAACCAGGACTGCACGCCTCGAGCCAAGAGGATATTGCCGCGCACCTTGACCTTGCCCTGGGCCAGAGCCTCGATGCCGCCCAGCTGGCCGGCCACCATGCGTAGGAAGTTCGGCAGGCTCATCATCAGACGCACGCTGGACTTTTCGCGAGAACCTTTGCCGTAGCTGGCGCCGCCGCGATCGGCGCTGAACTGGTAGAGCTTGTCACCCTCGTCGGTGCGGATGCTGAACTCGACCACCGCGCGCCGCCGCGGCCCCTTGCGCGGCAGGTAATGCTCGACCATGCCCTGAAAGACCTGCTCGAGGGCGCGCTCGGCCCCGGTCACCGACGTGCCTGCACGGATCTCGGCATCGGAGCGCCCCGAAAGCAGCCGGGCGAGCTCGCGCGGCGTGGAAATGCTGAGCTCAGCCTGGCTGAGATCGACATCGAAGAAGCGCTGCTGCAAGAGCGCCAGGGTCTGGTCGCCCTGGACCTGGAGCTGACCACTCGAGTAGGCCTGCAGCCCGTTCAAACGGCCTGCGATCACGCGCAGAAATACGGGGATGCGCGTGGTCAGACTCACACGGGGGCTCGGCAGCTCGCCCTTTTCGACCGTACAGGTGCCGGCCTCCAGGCGCATGGAGTAGGCGCGCAGGCCGTCCGGTGTCTGAAGGCGCCATAGGATCACAGCGCCGGAGAGCCCCGGCTCGCTGGCGCGCTCGGGCAAGAAGCGCTCGACCATGGAGTCGAAGACCTTGTCGAGGGCCACGTCGAGACCGAGCCGGGCGATCTCGGCCTCGACCTCGGCATCGCTCTTGCCCTCGAGCATGGCGGCGAGCTCTTCGGGCGTGGAGATGTCGAAGCTGGCTTCCATCGGCGGGTTCCGGCGGCGGAGGTAGCAGGCGCCTGCGCGACCGACAAGAGCGCTCGCGACGGGGACCGTTGCGTGCGTATGCTCGGGCCCGTGAACGAGGTCGAGCGAGGCGAGGGTAGCGGGCACCGGGGGCGGCTCCTGTGGGTGCTGACGGTGGCGCTGCTGTTGCCGATCGTGCCCTTCGTGGCCATCGGAGAACTGCCGGGCGACCGCTGGCTCGAGGCCTCGGGCGACGACGCGCTGGTCTTCGGACTCAGCGGCGCCGGGCTCTTGTGCCTGGACGTGTTGTTGCCGATCCCATCGTCGGTCATCGGCTCGCTGCTGGGCGGGCGCCTCGGGTTTTGGACCGGCTTTGGCTTCGGTTTTGCGGGGCTGTGCCTGGGCAACCTGGTGGGCTATGGGCTCGGGCGACTGCTGCCGGCGCGCTGGGCCACGGAGCTGCCGGCGGCGCCGAGCGCGCTGGTGGTCTTCTTCAGCCGCCCGGTGCCGGTGTTGGCGGAAGCGGCAGCGCTGGCGGCGGGAGCCGAGCGCATGCCGCTGCTGCGCTTCGCGCTGGCGGCGGCCGCGGGCAACCTGGTCTACGCCGGGGCCATGGCGGGCAATGGCGCGGCCCTACTGCCCGCGGGCCTGACGGGGCCGGGACTGTTGGCGCCCATGGCGCTGCCGGTGCTGGCATGGCTTTCGTGGCGAGCGCTTCGGCGGCAGCGCGGGGCGGTGTAGGCTGGCGGCCCGATGGCTTCTTCGGCCGGCAAAGAGGGCTTCAGCCTGGCCCACCTGTGGCAGCTGGATGCGGCGGTCTGCTACCTGAACCACGGGTCCTTCGGGGCCTGTCCGACGGCGGTGCTCGACACGCAGCGGGCCCTGCGCGACCGCATGGAGCGGCAGCCGACCCATTTCATGCTGCGCGAGCTGCCGGCGCTGCTCGACGTGGCGCGCGAGGAGTTGGGGCGCTTCGTGGGGGCGGAGAGCGAGGGCCTGGCCTTCGTCACCAACGCCACCAGCGGCGTCAACCACGTGCTGCGCTCCCTCGAACTGCAACCGGGCGACGAGCTGCTGACCACCGATCACGCCTACGGGGCGTGCCGAAACGCCCTGGACTTCGTCGCCCAGGCCGCCGGGGCACAGGTGGTGGTGGCCCAGGTGCCCTTCCCCATCGCCTCGGCCGACGCTGTGGTGGAGGCTGTGCTCGGAGCCTGCACCGGTCGCACGCGCCTGGCCCTGCTCGACCACGTCACCAGCCCCAGCGGCCTGGTCTTCCCGCTCGAACGGCTGGTTCCGGAGCTCGAGGCGCGCGGCGTCGCCACGCTGGTGGACGGCGCCCACGCCCCTGGGATGCTGGAGCTGGAGGTCGCGGGGCTGGGAGCGAGCTACTACGTGGGCAACTGCCACAAATGGCTGTGCGCGCCCAAGAGCGTGGGATTTCTCTACACGCGTGAAGACGCGCGGGAGCGCATCCGACCGCTGGTGATCAGCCACGGGGCCACAGCCCCGCTGGGCGGCCGCTCGCGCTACCACCTGGAACTCGACTGGCAGGGCACCACCGACCCCACGCCGGCGCTGTGCGTACCCGAAGCCATCCACGTGCTGGGGGCCGTGGTCCAGGGCGGCTGGCCGGCCATCCGCGCGCGCAACCACGGGCTGGCCCTGCGGGCACGGGAGCGGCTATGCGACGTCCTCGGTATCGCGGTGCCCAGCCCCGCGGACATGATCGGCTCCATGGCCGCACTGCCGCTGCCCGCCCTCGAACCCGCCGGCCACGCCCTCGAACGGCGGCTGCTCGAAGAGCACGCCATCGAAGTCCCCATCCGCCCCTGGCCCGGCGCCCCCCACGGCCTATTGCGCATCTCGGCCCAGCTCTACAACCACGACCGGGACTACGAGCGCCTGGCCGAAGTGCTCGGAGCGCTGAGGCGGCCGGGCTGACGGACCGGGCGCCTCAAATCGGCAAACGGACGCCGAAAAGACCCCGGGAAACGTCCCTGGCAGCTTTTTTCGGGCCGAAGTGCTCGGAGCGCTGAGGCGGCCGGGCTGACGGACCGGGCGCCTCAAATCGGCAAACGGACGCCGAAAAGACCCCGGAAAACGTCCCTGGCAGCTTTTTTCGGGGTGGTGCGTATGCTTGGTGGGTCATGGGGTCGAGTCGACTGTCGCGTCGGATCTTCGTGCGGGCCGCTGGGGAGCTGGCCGCCGGAGCTGCGCTGGTGCCGTGGTTGGCTTGCCGCGTGTCCCGGGGTGGGCCCAGCGACTCGGGGATCGACGGTGCCGCGACCGTCGATTCGGCGGTCGATGCGGAACCGATGTCCCCGGAGCCCCCAGAGCCGAGCGAAACACTGTGCCGGCCATTTCTAACGCCGGTGGAGGAATTCTTCCGCCAACATGGGGGGCGGCTGCAGCCGGGCTGGGAGCTGCCCGCGCTGGACGAGGGCCACGGGCTGCGCATCCTCGGGCTGGTCGAGCGCGAGCTTTCGCTGGACCTGGCGGCGCTGGAGGCCGAGCAGAGGCACGCCGTCCGGGTGGTCAACACGCTGCTGTGCATCACGGGCTATCGGGGCACGGCGATCTGGACCGGCGTTCCCGTGCGCGTGCTGTTGGAGCGCGCCGGCGCGGATTTGATGCGCGCGCGGCAGTTGGTTTGCCGCGGTGCCGACGGCTACCGGGCCAAGCTGCCGGTGGCCGTGCTGCAAACGGCGGGCACGGGGCACTTCGAGCCGCTGGTGGCATTTCACATGGCCGGACAGCGGCTACCCCAGGATCTGGGTTTCCCCTTTCGACTGCTGGCCGCCGACCGCTACGGCTACCAGAACATCAAGTGGCTCGAGAGCATCGAGGTGCTCGAAGCCGAGCCGGCGGCCGATTCCGAAGGCCAAAGCCACGTGGTGGTGCCGACCCCGCTGCTCGAAAACCCGCCGACCGGCGGTGCGGTTGCGGCCGGGCGTGTCGAACTCTGTGGCTTTGCCCTCAGCGGCAACAGCGGCATCGCACGCGTCGAGGTCCAGGTCGACGGCGGCCCACCACAGGCCGCCGCCCTCCACCAGCTCGAGACAATCCTCGCAGAGCACCCGGAGCTCGAAGGCTGCCTGCAGCTCACCCAGCCCGACCTCCATGCCTTTCCCTGGGCGGGGGTGTGGCGGCCCTGGCAGTTGACGCTCGAACTGGCTCCCGGGGAACACCGCCTGCGCATCGAGGTCCGCGACCTGGAAGGGCAAGGCGGCGACCGGATCGATCTGGTCGTGGTGGCGACCGCCTGAGGCCGCCCGTGCGCCCACCACAGGGCGACTCCGAAAGGGCCTGTGCCAGCGCAGCCACCCCAGCAGCTTTTTCACAACGCCCGTGGCAAACTCCCCACCATGGCCGAGCAAGCTGAGCTGGAGCGGTGGTTGCGCGCCTATGTGGAGCGCCATGGTGGGGTCGCAGGAACGGTGCACGTGCGCGGGGAGCGCGACCTGGTACTCAAGGCGACCCTCAACATCCCGCCGCCGGTGGTGGCCGCCGTGGGCACGATTCCGCGCGGCAAGGGCATGGCCGGGCTGGCCTGGGAACGCGACGAGCCGGTCAGCACCTGCAATCTGAAGACCGACGAGACCGGCGATGTGCGCCCCGGGGCCAAGGCCGTCGACGCCAACGCTGCGGTGGCGATCCCGGTCCACGGCAACGACGGCGAGCTGCGCGCCGTGGTGGGCATCGCCTACGGCGGCGAGCGCGACATCGACGCCGACGAGCTGGCTATGCTGCGCGAACAGGCCGAAGCGCTGCCCAACTAACGCTCCCATGCCCTACTTCAGCTACCACAGCGGCCATAGCGGACAGTTCTGCCGCCACGCGCGCGGCTCGCTCGAGGAAGTGGTGCAGCAGGCCCTGGCCCAGGGCTTCACCCACTACGGACTGTCGGAACACTGCCCCCGCGACCGCCGCGAGGATCTCTACGAAGACGAGGCGGGACTCATCCCCGCGGACCTGGAGCGCATCTTTCGAGACTACGTCGTCGAGGCCCAACGCCTGCGCGAAGCCTACGCGGGGCGTATCGAGCTACTCGTGGGCTTCGAGACCGAGCGCCTTCCACCCGGGAACTGGGAGGCGCGTATGGCCGAGATCCGCGGCATGGCAAATTTTGACTATGTGCTGGGCAGCGTGCATGACGTGGGCGGTCGCTACATCGATTACAGCCCCGAGCAGACCGCAGCCCTGGCCACGGAATACGGCGGCCGCGAGGCACTGGAAGTGGCCTATTTCGACGCCGTCAGCGACCTGGTCGATACGCTACAGCCCGACGTGGTGGGTCACCTGGACCTGATCCGCAAGTTCGACGGGCCGGATGCGGCGCTGACTGCCGGCGGCATGGTGCGGGCGGAGCGGGCCCTGGAAGCGGTGAAGGCAGCCGGCGCCGTGCTCGACGTCAACTGCGCGGCCCACCGCCGCGGACTGTCGCCGGTCTACCCGCTGCCGTCCCTGCTCGAGCGGGCCCGGCGCATGGGCGTGGGCGTGACCCTGGGCGACGACAGCCACGGTCCCCATGCGGTGGGGGTGGGGCTCGATGCTTCGCTATCGGCGATCGCCGCGGCCGGCTATCGGGAGCTGCGGTATCTGGCGCGCGACGGGGGGGTGGGCGCGGCGCGCTGGCGTACGGTGGCGATCGAGGATGTGAAGCCGCAGCTGCCGGCGAGCGCTTCCGCGACCTGAGGCCGACTCCTGAGTTAAAAGCAAAACGCCCGAGCGCAAAGCCCGGGCGTTTGCCTTTTCCTCGATGACGAGGGCTCAGCCCGCGTCGCCGCCGGCGTCGGTATCGGGGGTGCTGCCGTCCGAGCAGGCATCGGTGCAGTCGCTGGCGTCACCGGCGTAGGCGCAATCTCCAACAGCCGTGGCTTGCGTGCTCGCTCCGATGAAGTCGCCGCACATCATAATGGCGCAGGAGGTGGTGCCCGTCTGGTCCAGGCCCGCGCAGTTGGCACCGACGCAGGTGATGAGACCCCAGCAAACGTCGTCACAAGCGCTGACGGTCGCTTCGTCACAGGCGGTGCAAACGCAGGTTTTGCACTCATCGCTGGCGCCCGCGCTCCACATGGGCGAGGCAGTCTCAGCCGCCGCAACGCACGCGTCCACGCCGCCGCCGCCGCCGCCACCGCCACCACCGCTGCCGGCGGTGCTGCCGCCGCTGCCCGCGGTGCTGCCGCCGCTGCCCGCGGTGCTGCCGCCGCTGCCGGCCTCGCCGTCGTCGCCGCTGTCATCCCCACACGCGACAAGGCTACACATGGCAGCCACGATCAGGCCGCGCCCAAGAATCGAGAGAAAATCCTTCATGTCCATCTACCTCAAAAAAAGAGAATCGAGCCCAGCGCCCTCGGGCGGCCCATTCAAATCGCGGGCCATGAGTAGACCAGGGACGCATTGGACGCAAGAGACCGACACTTTACTCATGTCGATTGCGCACTTTTTTTTGCACTTCTGAAATGCGAGACGCCCCCGTTTTTGGCCCCGCAATCATTGGGGAATTTCTCGCAGGGATCCGCTGAACACCCCTCGTTTTCCCTGAGATAACCCAGGAACTCAGCCGGCGCGCAGGGCCCGCCACAGATCGTCGGCGGTGCTGGTAATGCACTCGACCGAGCCGAAGCGCATGTGATCGCCGGGGTGGACCTTGGTCAGCTCCCGGGGCGGCAGGCGCTCGCCATTGTGGTAGGTGCCATTGGTGCTGCCGGCGTCGGCGGCGTAGACGTTGCCGGCGCCGTCGAGCTCGAACCAGGCGTGGAGCTTGCTGATGTTGGGGTGGCGCAGCACCACGTCCTTGTTGACGGCACGGCCCACGGAGATGCGATCCATGAAGGTCGCGTCGTCGGTGCGCTTGCGCAGGGGCATGGCGAAGTAGGGGTCGTTGCGTAGCAACCAACGCAGCCGCTCGAGCCGCACCAGGCCCCGCGACGCGGCGCTTTCGAGCACGGCACCCAGGTCGTTGGTCGACATCATGGCGGTCTCGAAACCCATCGCGCGGATCGACGGTTGCACCTTCTGCACGGCCGCTTTCTCGATGGCTCCAAGGCCCGCCTGGAGCTGATCGTGGGCCTCCTGCAGCTTGACCAGCAGAAATTGCGTGTCGCCAAATTCGTCGCGGAAGCCCGCGAGGGTGCCGCTGGCCGCCTCCACGATGCGCGGCGGGCTGAGGTTGGCGGTCAGCTCGGGATCGATCTGGGCAGTAGCCACGCCATTATTCTACCCCGGTAATTGGCCGCGTTTGAAGCAATTTGGGAAAGGCTTCCGAGGCGCCCAAAACCGCTCGCTCCCGGACGGTCGCTCAGGCCAGAACCTTCAGGGCCCGCTTCATGTGCGCCGCCAGGTCGACGCCGTGGGGACAGGCGGCGGCGGCGGGGCCGAAATCCACCTCTTTTAGGCGCCGCGCGCCCTCCGGCAGACGCCCGAAGAGTTCGCGGGCCTTGGCCGGCTCGCGGTAAACGTCGTGGTACATCAGCAAGCGCAGGGTGTCGCCAATGCGCACCTCGCTGCCCTGGGGTAGGGCCGCGCCGCATAGATGATCACAGCCGTCGCAGGCAAGGGCGCGGGTGGCGCTGGCGTAGCGCTCGAGCGAGCGCCACTCGGCCCCCGTCAGCTCGCTCTTGTCGACCGCGGCGGCGATGTTCTGGCGCAGCTTCTCGAAGCTGTCCATGTGCGAGACCACGGCGGTGATGCGCTCATCGGCCCAGACCGCCTTGAGCACGGCCTGGTGCTTGCTCCACTTGCCCTGCTTGGTAAAGCCCTTCCAGGCGCTCTCGAAGCTCGCCTCCGAACCCTGGGTCTTCATGGCGATGAGCCCCACCCCGGCCTTGTGCGCCGCGTCCATGGCGGCGTTGAGCGCCCTGTCGTCGTATTTGCGGAAGTTGTAGCGGAACATCACCGACTCGACCCAGGGCGTCTTGGCTGCCAGTTGAAGCAGCTCGGGCACGTTGCTGCCGTGGCAGGAAAAACCGAAGTGGCGGATCTTCTTTTCGGCCTTGAGCTTGTCGACGACGTGCTTGAGGCCAGCGCTCAGGTACTTGCCGTCTTCGAGGGCGTGCAGGTACTCCATGTCGATGTAATTGGTCTCCAGCTTTTTCAGGCTGGTCTCGACGGTCTGGCGAAAGCCCTCGGGGTCGTGGGCGTCGCTCTTGGTGGTGATCCAGAGCTTGTCGCGCGCCTTGGCCCGCTTGTGGAACGAGGCCACCGCCGGCTCGCAGCTGCCGCCGTTGTAGCAGTCGGCGGCGTCGATGTAGTTGACGCCAAAACGTAGGGCCTCGGCGATCTTGGGGTCGAAGCGGCGGTCGAAGCCGACGGCACCGCCCAGCAGCAGGATCGGGATTTTCTTGCCGGTCTTGCCGAGGGTGCGGCGCGGCACCTGGGGCAGCGCCTCGGCCGCGGCGGGCAGCGGTCCCAAAAGCCCGCTGCCGGTCGCCTGGCCGAGCAGGGCGGCGCTGGCGGTGGCGGTGCCCAGGCCCAGCAGCTGTCGGCGGGAGAGACTTTTGTCCGCTCGCCGGGGCGCCGTGGTGTCGCGGGAGTTGTTGTTGTCGTCGTCTCGCTTCATCGGCTGCGCTCCTTCAGGCCCCGGTTGGACGAGGTTCCAGACGGCTGATTCGTTCTGTCGTTCATGCGGGCGCTCATCCCTTCTTGCGCTGCCGGGCGCTGTCGAGCAAAAGCGTACGCCCGGGATCGCGGCTTTCACCCACGGCCGTGACGTAGACGGCAGCGTCGTCGATGACGGGGCATTCGTGTTCGCAGATGCCGCAGCCGATGCACAGCTCGGGGCGCATGTAGGGGCGGTTCAAGGTGACGCGCTCGCCGTCCCAGCGCACGATGGACTCATCGTAGGTGCCGATGGCCTTGGGGGTGACGGGGCAGACCTCTTCGCAGACGACGCAGGGGGTCTCCATGGCCCAGGGCAGGCAGCGTCCGCGATTGAAGAAGGCGGTGCCCAGGCGCAGCGGACCGGCGTCTTCGTGCTCACCGAGGCCGAGCTTCTTTTCGACGCTGATCTTCTGGATGGCGCCGGTGGGGCACACCTCGGAGCACAGCGCACAGTTGAGCTGGCAAAAACCGACCGAGAAATCCATGACCGGCGTCCATAGGCCCTCGAATCCAGCCTTCTCGAGCGAGGCGGGCTGCAGCACGTTGGTGGGGCAGACATTGAGGCACTGGTCGCACTTGATGCAGCGCTCGAGGAACTCGGGCTCGGCCACCGAGCCGGGAGGGCGGATAACTTTTTCGTGAAAGCCGCGGGCGCCCACGGCCTTGCTCAGGCGCATGAAGGGGTAGGCGACGGCGCCGCCCAGGGACGCCAGGATCCAGCGCCGGCGCGGTACGGCCGGGCCCGCGTTTTCGGTCCCGAGAATTTGGCTCTTGAGCGGGCGGCCGAAAAGGCGGGCGCTGCCGTCCTTGAGCGAGCCGACCAGGTGGGCGGAAAGCGGCGGCGGCGTGAGCTTGAAGCTGAGGGCGTCCTCGGGGCAGTCGTCGATGCAGTTGAAGCAGACGAAGCACTCGCTCTTGCGCAGCGCCGCCTGGGGGTCGCTCGCGCCCTCGCAGCCCTTGAGGCACAGGTCACAGTCGGTGCAACGGGTCGGGTCGCGGTCGATGCGCCACAAAGACAGCCGCGACAAGACGCCGAGCATGGCGCCCAGGGGACACAGCACACGGCAGAAGAAGCGCGGGATGAAGAGGTTCATGGCGACCAGGCCGAGCAACATCAAGCCCACGAAGATGGCGCCGTCGAAGATGCGCGCGTCGGCGGCGCCCGGTGCCGACAGGAGCGGCGACAGCTCGGGCTCGAGGCCGCGCTCGGCCAGCTCGCGCCCCAGGCCCGTGACGGCCAGGTCGCTGGCGGGCATCACGGAGACGGTGAAGCTGCGCACCAGAAGGGCGATGGGATCGAGCAGGCCGATCTGCAGCGAGCCGAAGGCCGCCAGCACCAGCATCACCGCCAGGATGTAGTACTTCAACTGGTAGATAGGTCGATAGCGATTGGCCGCGATGTGGTCGCGGTTGCTGCCAATGTTGAAGATGAAGCCGATGAACTGGTGCAGCGCGCCGTAGGGGCAGAGCCAGTTACAAAAGACGCGGCCGAAGAGCAGCGTGGGGATGAGCACCAAGAGCCCGCGCCACAGCCAGCGGTAGACGGTGTGGGTCGACAGCGCCGTGGCCAGGCCCACCAGCGGGTCGAGCTCGAGGAAGAGCGAGACCGGGTAGCCGCCGATGCGGCTGAACCAGGTGGTCATCAGCAGAAACACGAAGAGTGCGAAGAAGAAGACCTGGCTGAGCACCCGCACGTTGGTGATGCGCAGGGTGCGCGTGTAGAAGGGCGTGCCGTCGCGGTTTGGCTGCAAGAGTGGCAGCCGGCGTTTGGCTTTGGACGCGGGCTTTGGCGGCGCCTTGCTCATCCCAGGCGCACCTCGGCGAGCCTGAGCGCGCGGTAGTCGGGCTGGCCCAGGTGGCGCTCGGCGCACAGGGCGAAGTAGCGCGGCAGGGGCTCGTCGCGGCGCTCGAGCAACTCGCTCCAGCCGTAGGCGTCGGCGGCCAGCGAGTCGGTGGCGGCGACCAGGGTGTGACCGGCTTTGACGTCGGAAAGGCTACCGCCGGTGGGACCGCTGCGGTGCAGTACGCGGCGGCCGTCGAGCACCACGAAGCTCGGGCGCAGCATCAGGGCCAGGTCGGCGATGATGCCGTGGATGTCCTGGTGGAATTGATTGCGGCGGCCACCGAGCAGGCCGTACCAGTTCTTGGTGGTCATCGAGGCGCGGCACAGGTTGTGATCCTTGACCGGGGCCAGGCCGATGACCTTGGTCACGCCGCTGAAGGGGCGTGCGAAGAAGGGCCAGCGCTCGATCAGGGCGGCGCCGGGGGTCAATAGCTCCCGGAAGTCGGCGTGCTGGGGCAAGAACAGGCGGGCGCCGGCTTCGACGGCGGCACGCTGCAGGCCGCTACGGGCAAAGCAGGCTTCGGGCGACTCGATGGGGTTGTCGGCCACGCGCACCTCGGCGGCACCGGCCTCGCGGCAGAGCGCGACCAGGGCGCCGAGCAGTTCGGGATCGCTGGTGGCGCCGAGGGCGGCGGCGCGCTCGAAGGCCACGTTGGGTTTGAGCAGCACCACATCGCCGCGCTGGATGAAGTGCTGGATGCCGCCAATGGCATCGATGGCGGCGCGCAGCATGGGCATCAGCTGGCTGCCGTGGGCGATGCCAAGGTCGGCGGCACCGAGCCTGGGGGCGACGGCGTAGCCGCCCTCGGGCAGGCGCAGGCTCGAGGGGCGCGGCTTGCCGAGCTCGCCCGTGGGATCGCGCAGGGAGAGCGGAAAGCCGGGCGGGGCCAGGGCCGCCCAGCCGGCGCCCAGGGCCAGGCCGGAGCTGGCGAGGGCGCCCTTCAAGAAGCGCCGGCGCTGCTCGCGGCGGTAGGACTCGAGGCCCGGCGCCGAGTTGGGCCGGGACTCGGGCAGCTCGGGCGGCTCGGGCGGGGGCTCAGTGGCCGGCTTCTTCGGCGGTGGGGGCATCTTCGGCGGGGGGCTTGGGATAGCTTTCGGGCCCTTCGGCGGCGGGCGCAAGGGGGGCTTTGGCGGGAGCGGCGGCCTGGGCGGGTTCGAGGGCGGCCACGGCGGCGGCGAGCGTGTCGGGGGGTAGGGCCCGGGCGGCGGCGGCGAGGCGAGCCAGGGCGGCGGCGGCGCGCGGGACATCCGGGGCGCTGCGGACGCCGTAGACCAGGGCGCCGTGGGAGGCGGCGGTGGCCAGGGTCGAGAGGTAGCGATCCTGCACCCAGGTGGACCCATTGGCATCGGCGGGCTCGGTCGCCGCGGCCGATAGGCGCTCGCCATAGCTGGCGAAACCCTCGACGAAGCGCGCGGCCAGGGCCTCGGCGGCGGCGGAACCGGGAGCGGCGACCACGAAGAGCTCGGTCTCGTCGAGGTCGTCGCCACTGCCGGCGTCGGTGGCGGCCGGCGTGGGGCGCGCCACGTAGACGCCGCGGGCAAAGCCAAAGGAAAAGGCGTTTTCGCGGTGGTACTCGATGGCGCCGCTGCCGATGTCGAGGGCCTGGAAGAGCTGGTGGGCCCAGGGCAGCGCGGCGGCCCGGCCCGGCAAGGCCTGTTGCAGCCGCTCCTGCAGGTGCTGAAGCTGGGCGACGACCGCCTCGCTGTCGTCGCTGCCGATGGCGCGGGCGTAGAAGCGGTCGTGGGTGAGGTAGAGGGCGTTTTGGTCGCGATGACGCAGCCCGGCCACGGCGCGTTCGGGCTCGACGGCCTCGGGCTTTTCGCCGGAATAGGCGCCCAGGGCGTTTTCGGCGCTGCCCATGTCGTAGAGTTCCAGGTCCACGGCGCGGGCGGCGTCGGCCTGGTCGCCGAGGCTGACGAAGCTCAGGCGCACGAAACCGCGCGACGTAAAGTAGCCGGCGCGGCCGTTGATCTTCTCGTAGAGCGTGTCGGGATCGAAATGGCGCACGGGGCCCTCGACGAAGCCGGGAGCGGCGAGTTCATCGGGCAGGGGGCCGCGCTCGGCGCTGCTGCTGGAGGCCCCAGGATCGAGCAGGCCGCGACCGAAGAGCGCCGGATCGGGATGGGCACCGGCCCAGGCCACCCAGGCGGCGACGGCGACCAGGCAGGCGAGGATCAGCAACCCGATGCGAACCTCGGTATGCGAATAGCGGCGGCGGTAGTGGCGCCGCCCGTGGGGATTGAAGAGGCGCTCACCGGGCTGGGATGGAGCCATCGGGTTCTCCGGGACCCTAGTCACCTGTGTCGGTAGTTTTGGGTAAAACTCGGCGAGCAATCGGCGGCCCTCGGCGTGGCGAATCGACGAAGGACATACAGAGTATATTCGAGGAGATAGCCCGAAGGGCGGTCGACGCGGCG